>Ga0153957_100191_pt1 | contig 38650 bp, 38 predicted proteins | sample TSFL041MetaG_FD_104745 | JGI IMG/M metagenome (GOLD analysis project Ga0153957, IMG submission 104745) | Attine ant fungus gardens microbial communities from Florida, USA - TSFL041 MetaG | ecosystem: Host-associated > Fungi > Mycelium > Unclassified | place: USA: Florida, Wekiwa Springs... | reverse complement strand
GTAGGCAGGCCGTGGCAGCACTATGTAAAGGTAGCTACACACCCCCAACACGTGTTGTAAGCGTGTCTCCCAAACCCCAACTGTAGTCAGTAGTCTAGGTAGAGAAGAAATTGTACACTAAATAACAGTTACCAGTGTCCAAAATATGCTCCTACCAATGTCTCGATCCTCCCCTTAGCCTCCTATACCTTGCGACCAGACCAACCTTCCTCGCACATAACACTTGTAAATGGACACTAAAACAGGTACTCCAGTCAGACCCCTTTTCAGATAGGTACCAGTGACTTCTCAGTGAGCCAAAGCTCTATGAGAAGAGCCTGAGTCAGTTCATTCTATCAATGGCACATTCCCCATTCTTCATCAAAGCCCAACCTATGTGACTTCCTGCAATGGTAAAGGTAAAGCAAAGGCAGCCCACCCATGTTTCGAGCATTGGGGCTCTATCATCGGGTTTTTGATTAGGGGATTGCAAAACCACCTGGACAGCGGTGTTAACTCAGCACGATCCTTTCAGACTACCATCTGTGTTTTGGATGCTGCTCTCTAGAAGACAAAAGCAAGAAAAGCTCCACCAGCAAGAGCCTTGACTGGTACAATGTGTCCAATACATGTCGCAACGATCATGAGCCAGACATAAATAGACAATATTGTGGAAGACCAGAATATAAAGAGGAAGGTGAATAACAACAATATTAATGTAAGATTTTTGGTATCATATAATCCCTCTGGGGGTCCAGAGGGGGGTAGTAGTGGTTAAAGGACAAGAAGGCCGCCATCTTGACTTCAGTTCTTACAAGTGGATTATTTTATTTCTTTTTCTTTTCTTTTAATTATGTAATAATAAATACACATAGACACTGTAACTTAAAAGAGATGTGTGGGATAAAAGTAGTTAGTCAAATATTTGTAAACACATATTTGTGTATAAGTAGCTGAACCAATTAGTAAAAGCTTTAACAAGTTCTCTTTGTCAAACTCTGACTTAGAGTGCAATTGAGGTTAGGATCATACAATCTAAGCTGAGATCATTACAATACAGCTGAAAAAGACACTTGGAAGAGCAAGAAAAATGCAATGGAATTGGTGGAAGAATTTGAAAGAGAATATTATCATAAATCATAACACGAGGATTCTTTTGTTTTGTTTTGTTTTCTATTTTTACTTTCTATTTTTAGAATAGACTTACATAATCAGAGAAGTCACATATGAGGTCACATAATCAGTTACATGATATGTCACATTGATGTCACATGATCACCATGGGAAAGTAGTGTACTCAAATCTAGTGGGGACTCTAATGAGTTCTCTTTGTCTACTCTGACTTGGAGTTGGAAGCTACCTACCTGAGTTACTTGGGTAACTATTCCTTATATAAGAGACATTACTGCTAGATTGTTTATTCTGGAGTTGACTGTGCAAGAGTTGTTTTAGCTTTGTTATACTGTTAAGTCCTAACTCCTGAGGAGGTGAAAAAGGGGTATTAATTGATTGGATAGAGAAGGGTTAACAAACAAGACCAGAACTAGAAGCAGACTAAGTTGATAATGAAGCTAAAGGTTTTATGGTAGTCTTGTTGTTATAAGTACTATCCATCCAAGATTAGTCATGAGTTTGATGGAGACCAGATGGTTCTGTACAATTGTGGCACTGGAGGACTTTCTGCTGAGGTAAGCAGCTAAGTGGAGGTCTTGGGGTGGGGTGCAGTCATATAGTGTCACCAGAATGTGACAAATTCAATGGACATGCTCCATAAGATGTAAGATCTTGTTAAAAACTGAACTGAATCATCAATCCAAGATAAGACAAACTACTCCCAAAAAAAAAAGTAGTAGACAAAATATCAGCTTATTTGGCATGGCATCAATCTCACATCTACATTCAGAGAAATAATTTCAATCTAAACCTTGTTTGATGCATGTGAAACCTGTCTTTGTTAGTATGACACATTCCCTTGTTCTATCTGAGACTATTCTAAACTAAGACATCACTGCGCCCAAACCTAAAGCTAAATACAATCACAAAATGTTTCATCTCTTTCAAACTAGCCCTCCTTATCAAATTATAACCACAGATCCCACCACCACCAATAATTGCAAGCCAAAAACCTTTTTGTTGATATGGACTGATGCAACCATACATTCTTACAGCTCCACTCTATCCATCATCATCACTATCATCATTTCAGATACTCCAAAAGCACCTGAACAATTACCCGAAGCATAGAGAGGATGTCTATATATATAACAATTGTCTTTTCATCACACCTCAGCCATCTATGCTTTACTGCAACGTCTGAGGTATGATCTTCTTAACATAGTCCTTAGCAGTTAACTCATATTATACTCTAGTAGCCATTGTCTGATAGGTAAATACAGCTGTCTACGCTTTACTGCGACGTCTGAGTAGCCATTGTCTGATACTTTTGTTGAACATAAAACCCAGTATCAGATTATCATTATCATTTTAATGCAGATATATCATTTTGATAGAACTAAATAGCAGACAAGAGTAGCCGTCACTCAAAGTTCATTCTTGTCTGGTACATCAGCCATCATATATTTATAGATTGATTCTTGTCAATGTTACTTTTTGTGCTATTCTTAAGATTCCTCATCAGGCATTCTATCAGAGCTCTTTTTCATGTGCCATCATTAACTTCAAGCCTATTGATAGAAAAATAGATGCAGCATCTCCTCTATAGTAGATGACTGAGGGTTACTACAAGGGGTCCAGCCTATTTTATCTACTGCTGACCCATCCACTAAGTTCGCCACTACTCACTGAGGTTAACCTATCTCTTTGTGTGTGCATCCCAACCTATCTCGATCCGTACCCTAACCTTTAGTTTCTTTCCTAGGATTGCATAAGTGCATCCGTTCCTTCCAACACCTATAAACAGGTTCAAAAAAAATTTCTACTCAATATCTTCACAAAAAAAGAAGATTCTCAACTAACTCTTGATCCAACCCCCAACTCAACGCCAGCTCTCCACTTTTTTTGATTACCTCACCCAAACTCCTAACCTTATACTGTCACCAAATAAAAGCATCGTTTCAACAGGCAGTATTTTTCCCTGGCCTTGATCGATGAGAACGAGACCGTAAACTATAGCTGAGTCAAATCACAATCGGATGACGAGAAACGAGGAAGACCAAGGATAGGTTTTTAGATTACAGATCACGATTGTTGAGTATGATGACGTTGATTCCGATTCTTCCAACAAAGAAACATACCCAACTTTCCCATCGTACTCACATCTCTCCACCCATTCTGTCCACTGTAACCTCATAACAACCTGAGATAGCCCACCCACTCAACCTATCTTGTCCGTCCTGTAACAATCTTTCCTAGTGTTTCCTCGCTATCTCCACATATCGCTTCTTCATCCCAATCTACTTCGGTACCAAAAACTTGAGATGACTACTTTCTCATACCACGTATACACTGTCATATGCACTATTTCACATTGATCAAGTAACGGCGAAGAGATAGATTAATCGGAACATTAATATAACAATCGTTATTTTGTTCGGGACCTAAGACTTCTAGAAGTGTAACACAAGTATTTTTCATGGAAATGAATTTGTCCAATGTTGTCGACTTCGTCAAGAACAGCAACAGGATCAGCATACGAGGCTTCACGGAGTGCTTGAACGATAATTCCAGGACCTGAGGCAATGTGAGTACCTCAATGACCACGTATTTTGGCTTCGTCACGGACACCTACGTTGGAATCGGCGACCAAGGGCACGAGCTGTACTTTGACTGACAGAAGTTTCGCCTGTACTTGGTGACCCAACGCATAGAAGTATTGGGCTCTTGGTCAATGATGAGTGAAGTTTGGAAAGGGGAGCAGATGGCGAAGGATCTGTCACAGGAGGATACATCACTACAAGGTAGAGTCTGTGGGGCAGCTTTACCTGCATCGATAGAGTTCCAGCTCGTTTAGCAGGCTCGTCGGCTGCTTCTCGTACTTCCCTGAATTCTTTTAGATGGTCTACTGTGAGCCAATTACTCGTTTCTTGAATTTTTGATTGACGCCAGGGTGAGCTCAGGCGCTTGTGAGCAACGTATTACAGAATAAGGAATAGAGAATGATGATGTTGATGGGTTAGGCGAGGGAGCTGAGGTTAGCCACTCGAACTGCATAGTGTATTTAAGTGAAGTTGTAAATGAAAAAGGACGAGAGGGTATACCTAGCTCCTGGTGACACCGTCTCCAATGCCCTCCTGAAATATTCTCTTAAACCTTCTCCATTCCCTAATGCCAATCTTCTTCTCCACGGTGCCAAATTGCACGGCCTCAATCTTCTTCTTCAGATCGGCCGAATTATCTGCTTCATGCTCGCTATCGTCGTCCAGTTCACTCATGGTACTGTTGTTGGCGGGGTTGTATGTAGTTGAACTCCTGACACCTCGTTGGAGAGCCGACATTTCCCGGGTCAATCTTGTTTTCTCTTTTTCCTGATCCTCCAGGTTGGGAAATGATTGGCGAAGGTGGAGGGAGACTGCCACCGATCGAACCACAGCGCAAATGCACATTAGATTGTGTACTTGATATGGCCCGCTAGAGCTGATGAGGGAGGAGCGTGTGCAGATAATCTGCTCCCTACAATTGTCACGGGCTTTGTAGGAGGAGGTATCTGAGTGTTTGAACGAAGAGATACAGGAGAAGAGATACAGGAGGAGAGGAACTAGATGGAGAGGATATGGCGTTGGACTTGAATGGGTTCAGGTACGGATAAGTAATGGACTTATTGAAGTCGTTGTAAATAGCTGCAGGTTGTTGATGCAAAACAAATTCTTTCTGTTACTCGTTTACGGCGAAAGCTACTTTCTTTGACACCTCATACGTGGAGGCCTATGTCAGCGGCAAGGGACAAATGAGTGGACCATTGAACACGGCTAAACGGATGATGTGAGAAAAGGGAGGGAGGGGCGACAGCGATTGGATTCAACTCAATGTCAGTATCGATGCTGTCACAGAGGCTGGGACCACTCGGATCACATCTCTATTCACAGCGATCAATAACAGAATGTCGCACCGATCACAGGACACCCACCATGGGAACGCTACATGAACTCGAATTGTGCACACCATCCGCCTATGGAATGGCCCACGGAATACATGAGCAGTAGACAGCTGCAAAAGCCAGTAGAGTCATATGTAGTATCAGTTGAACAGACCATTGTGCGCGAGGGAGGCCCGATATCAATGACCGTCAATAATCGGGACAGCTTGTGTTTCGTGTTGCAGTCAGATGAAAACTGTAAATAACATGCAAACAATGACCATCAAGCAAAATAAGTACAACAGTGATGAGCATAGGCAAGTGAGGCAAGGATTAACAAAGTATCCGCAATGGTAGACATTCAGCGATCAATGAGCTTGTCAATATATCTACAGTTCCTTGAGTCACATATCAAAGTGGGTTTCCATCTTGAACAGTATGAAAATAGTGACTCACCAATTCTCCAGGAACTCGGTTGATCTCCTGCAGGAATTGATGATTTTGATTTTTATTCAAAAGTGCCAAGATCATCGTAGACATACTATCAAGGATATGAGAAATGCGACTACCCCTAGTCTGCAGTGTTTGGCCCACCATAATCATCCTCGGCTTCAGGTCGGGATAGCTATAAGTTGCCATATCTCCACTTTCTACTATATTTTCTTTAGAGCACCTCACATTATGCCTTCAATCCTATCTCTCTGCATACCTGAGCATATCAGGATACATGTACTGAGGCAGTTAGTTACATCGAGTGACCCAGGTCTTTCTTTCACATTCGTGCCTTCTATCATCACTCAATCTCATCACTGTTTATCTTTATAGACACGAATCCTATTCACTCTCCCAACTCCATCGATGTGAAATACTGCATTCAGCGGGAGATATATTTGATGGAGGAGGGGCCATGGTGAACAGGAAGTTGAATATCAATGCGATCAAAGAACGGATTGAAATGCGGGGTAAGCAATGAGGGAACCTTAGAGGTAGTGAAAGACTAGGCTCTTACGATCCGATAACATATTCTCCCGAAACAGGATAGAATCCAAGGGCAGAGGGCAGATGCCAAGCACTCATCTGGCCACAATCTTCATTCTGGGATCAGAATTGGATCAGCAGTGAGAATTGACTCATCCTGGAGAGACCAATGGGGTGTTGGAAGGAGCGATTTTGCGTGTTCATTCTTGTGTCTTCCAAGCAGCCTCTCAGAGTGCATAAAGGAATAAGGGATGTGATGGGAGAGCTGTCAAAGTGATTAGTGGAAAGGCACGAGGCAATTGTTTCGATACGTACTTTGTTTTTGTGGTCATTATGTCCACCATTGAGATGTTCCTCTAGTATTCCACGCTTTTCGATCAATTAAGGAACATCGTGCAAAACGATGTTCCTTAGGCAAACTGACCAAGTCCATCCCCAGTCTTTTCTACCAAGAAGTCCTCTTCAGGATTACTGAGTTTTTTTCGCAAGGACGTGGGCCGCATAATCATCATCTAATCAAAATAAGAAAGGGATAAGTGCTCGGTAACAGACTTACAGGTGTAGTCAAGAGTACGAAACGCACTCTCAGAGTGAAGATCGTCAGCAACGCATCTTTTCCCCTTGACATTATAAGACGTTGGCAGATCAGCTCCAACTTCGTAGTCAATAAACTGCAACATTCAGTAAGACCATTAAAGCAATTGAAGCGAACAGTGACAAAACCTCTTCTCTATTGCCATACTGGCTTGTCACATCATTCCTAAGGGGCACAGTTGCATTTCATAAAGCTTGCCAAGCAAGCTCCCGATTAGATCCAGTAGCACTCTTCTTGACTGATTCTACAACGAGGGAATCTGCATGAGTTCTTCCATATAGGGAGGCAACGACTCTGAACAGCCAGTCAGTAAGATCCGAGATCGGAGAGAGATGTGTACTTGCCGATACTCAGCCAGCATGGAGCTGAAAAAAATCAGGTATACGTTCGGGGGAGAATAGAATCTGCTGTGCCCATGCTGCACGGAAAGTAACCCAAACTAAATAGCCAGTACCTGATTCCTCTCCATATTCAATGCAGTGGACCTCGCTGCCATATGCTGACCAACATAAACTCGTGCTGCTCACTGCGGTATTGGGCGACAGCAATGGAAAGTATCTCCTTCTCCACATTACTTGCACCTTCGATTTCAAGTCCATCTAATTTCTCTCCCCATTGTCTCCTCACATTTGCAGCTGTATATTCTGACGTCCCGATCATCAATTTGCTTCCATCAGTCATATCTGATACGGTATCAGGTATTTCAAGTCAAAGGTTCTTTTGAGCCTGGTCGATGGATATGAATGAAGCGCCTACCCGAACAATGGAAAGTTTCCGAGGAGACAACCAATAGGGCCGTGCCATTCAAATCTAGCATTGGATCGTATACAGAGGAGTCTATGAAAGTTGTCGGCAGGATCGTTACTAGAGAGGAGTGTTATGATAGCGTCCTGGTGTTCTGTATTGGAGCCACAGGATTCTTGCTGCTCTGAAGAAATAACGACAAAGCATTCTGCCGGGGTTCTGTTGGAGGGATTAGAACATCGGAAGGACGATCAGGCGACATCAACGTAGATTAAGGAAAGTCGATGACATCGGCAGTGTTGAAACGGAACCGAAAATGGGCGGCATGGGAGACGGGAAGACTTGGATAAGCAATGGAGTTTGAAAACTAGAAATTGATTGCGGACTAGAGGATTGCTCAACCAGAAAATGGCCACCCCTATGAATCAGATGACTCAATGGCGTATGAAGAACTTTGATTTCCTCTCTTGCTTCCTTGAAACGGGAATCCACGTTTCAGAGATTGTCATTCAATTTCCGCAGCGTTGTCCTCCAAAGCAGCTCCAGAAACGATTGCAATGTTTCTACTTTCGCCCATCCAGATGGCATGTTGACGGGTGCCCTGCAATGCATGAATCTTGTCGTGGGTTGTCATATTGGATGGAATCGCAGACGTGTAGTTTCTTGTATCTGTGCCATTATGAGTATAGATGTAATTTTAGATCGAATTAACACCTGTCAAAGAGACGAGTAAACACAATCAGTAAATAAACTTTAAGCTCATGTGTCAAACAATGCACCTTGGCCCAGAATGAAGAGAACTGAGGTGTAGTCGACGTGAAAATCTCAGCTTACTAAGCTATTAATGATAAATCAATATTTTATTCACAACATGTGCAACACATCACGTCGTGGCATATGGGGGACCAAGGGTATCATTCCACCTGAACCATTGGGGTAATCGCCACCATTTGCTATGGGGCTTATAGGGATAAGTACAGGGTTATACTCTCACAGATTGACATGATCGACAGCTTTGCTCTGGGGAATTTGATGCTGAGAAAACGGCAGCAAGCGGCCAGTTGATGTTTTTGATAATTGTTTCGACACTACTCTGGACCTTATCTCGTCATATGTTACCCCAGTCCCAGGAAGTCTAGCTGTGCTCCAGACATGTTCCGAGTTCCGAGTTTCCCCACGTCATTGGATACCAGGATCATACTCCTGGCACTAGTCATTCTTTGACGAGGCAAATTTTGTATTTCTTCACATATGAATCAAATCCAGGCAACACTCGCATCAAACACGATTTGGTGAATTCCAATATTGAGAACTGAATACTTGACAATACTGCGTTGATTCCCCTCCCACGAAAGGAGATCAACCAAACTACATCAACAAGTTACAACATCCTCTCTTTCCCTCTTTCCCCATTTACCAATTCCAAACTCAATACCCAGCACCGTTAAATTAAATTCCATAAATGTTAATCCAACACGATGCCGGATTCGAGTTTCCCATCCATCAGGAAATTTTTCTTCAAGTAACCAAATTTCGAGATCGTTGACGCGTCCATCGAATACGGCTAGTAAAGCTGAGGCACTGTTGATATAGTACTTGTTCTGAACATATATATGGTTGAGAAAAAATAACGTACTTAGCACTTCCGAATAGTTTATGGATGAAGTCAAGCTTGAAATTTGTATTCAGAGTTTGTGCTTGGATTCGACGATTAAATGAGAATTTTGAAATGTCTTTGAGTGTAAGGATAGGCTCTCCTGTTTGTTGATCTTTACCAGATGCAGAGGATAAGAGGCTGGTGATCAATTCCACATGAGGATTGCCTTGATTTGGGTTGATATCCGTATCTTCACCTGTTTATAGAGTATCATACAGTATAGGTTTGTTGAATCATAGCTTTTCGGGGAACTTACGACATAACGAAGCATCATGTTCAATCCCATTATGCATATCTAATTCGGATAAACTAATGGTATCTTGGTTGTAATCTTTGCCTAACATCTGAGCTGCATAACGAGGAACAAGATAACAATATGTTGATGAGAAATTATATGCATTTCGTATGGCTTGACCCATTTCTTTGAATCGAATGTTCTTCCCATCATGTGGTAATATACCTTCAAAGAAACGTCATTTGTCAAAAAAAAGTCTCCGACCCTGAAAATAAGACGTTACCATGATTTGCTAAAGTATTTAAAGCAGGACATGAGCATCGACTGTCATCCTTGTTGGGCGCAACATATTCCGGCCATATGCCTCCAAAACCAGGATATCCTTCTGGAACGACATGACCTTGTTTCTTTTTTGGCGTGATGACATTGATCATGGTCAGACTTGCATCCCATGCAAATAAAACAATATCATGAATGATTCTGAATAAGATATTCATGGGGGACCTAAATTGGTGGATTGTGAGGAAAGGACGAAGGGAATATTATTATATGACAATGAAAAAAGAGACAGGAGGATGATTATAATGGGGAACAGGGGAAGAGATTGTATCGGGAACGGGAAAATAGATGGAACAACAACATTACATGGCGGATCTTCTGATGTCAAGGATGTCTGTTGAGTAGTAGCAAGTCCTTGAACCTGCGGTTTTCTATCATGCACTTGCTTGGTCAAAATGGTGTATTTGTTGAATTGTTTTGATTTTCATCCAGTTTATACGTTATCAAGAAATCTTCCTTGAGCTTTATGGCCGGAACAATACTATTATTATAAAAGGTGTCCTGTGGAACAATAGTAAATTTTAAAATACGACTTGTTGCTAGGACGCTTCTGTTCGTGAGCTTAAGAACACAGAAGCGTTGAGTAAACATTGATTGGACCGCAACAAATGTTTTTTTATTAAGAACGGTAACTGAACAGCTCAGAACGGCGTCTCCCCCTTTTCAATTTCTCTCTCACTCGTGGTTCCCATTCACTCACTCTTTTCATCCGACGTGAACACGTTGGTGGTTTTTTTTATTGGACTGACGTGGTGGTTTTTGATGATGGAGACACATTGCGATTTTGAAGACATCTTCACAAGCATGGCAGTATCGGAGAACATATGAATCCTGTGAAGTTGACAACTGAAATGCTTTTTTTTGAGTGTTGTTGAGTTGGAATGAGTGAAAAGATTTGTTTGTTGATGATCGGAATAACATTGTTATGTTATCGAAGGGCGATGAGTTCATTTTTTACTTGTATCTTCTTCGTCATCGTCGTCCAGAGATAGAATGGTGCCTATGTCGACAAAGGTACGTTGTTACGCTGCCAGAAGTCAGTTATCTCGTTTTTGTTGCCTAGAACAAGGACGCTGTGGCAGGATCGTCATAAAGAGGTTGACCGTATCTATTGACCTGCCTACACCCTTCGAAGCCAGTCTTTCCAGGCCTGGAAGCAAGTTCAGGATCCATATAACATCACATTGAAGGATTGAATCCGTAGTCAACTCAGGTGCTGTTTTGGCAACCGGAAGATGAATTCAAGAACGTAGAGATATCGGATAAAAATGAAAACCAGACTTCGAGTGTTGCATCTTACCAACAGATTGGAAGGCACGTCCATTTGCATAAATGATCATGGTGCCGCTTTGTCAAATTCTGAGTCCCTAAAGCACGTTACTTGAGCTGTGTCACCGACGGAGATGACTGCTACCCCTTCCTTGACTCAGCCCTTCGCGATGCATTCATTGCCCATCTCATCTTTGCCTGACGCCCTCACTGTCTCCCTGTCTTCTTAAGATATGTGCAGAAGCGACTTGGCAAAAGTGTTGATGAGTCTGGAGTTCTCGCATCTGAGCTGAGTGTGTCGAGACAAGGTCGTCTAGGCGGCAAGTTGTTGTTGCTTTTGTTAAGAATGAGTTGATTTGTTCTTTCTCTTTCTATTGTTTCAAATAAGGATGTTGTTTAGATACATGCTTATATCGCTCTTAGTATAAATATTGTGTATCCTTTCCCTTAGGATCCAGCCTTCTTATCTGGGTCCTAGGTACGTAGTATATGCATTCACTATCAATCTAGCCTTCTCATCTGGGTCCTAGTGATCCAAATATATATCCTTCATTCTGTTTCGACGTTACCTGCGCTATCTATCCTCATCAATGTTTCCCGAGCCCATCAGCATCCATATCAATATTCCCTCTGGCAGCAATGTCAAGCCAGGGGATAATACTTCCCATGATATCAGCATATTCCTCAAGTCACGATTTGATTCAATGGGGGAGGGAAGTGCATGGATCAAAAGGGCTCTTGATTGTCTGGTCCCTTGTGCTGTAGGCATTTTCATCTGGGCAACAACTGTGGCCGACTTCCTCGAAGTGGATCCCAGGATACGGTTTGTGATTCTCGAGTCGAAGAAGCGAGGGCACAACATAGAGGGGCTAGATGAGTTGTACTCATTGTACTTGACTGTTGTTAAAGCATCGTTCGAACGGATTTGCAAAGAAGAGATCCAGGGGATCGTCTCTGTTATGGGCGCGATGATTTTTGCCAAGAAGCCACTGAGTGACGATGTGCTTGTGATGCTTCCTGGGGTTAGGATTGGGGACTCAGATATTATTTCGAAAAGGTCTCACATCCGTCATTGACTCTGGCAATATTCTTCATTTCCATCACAAGTCATTTGAAGACTATCTTCTCTCAACCTCATTTATACAAGGATTTCCTGAGCTTTCTGCTGTTCAGGATCGGGGCTATAATGAGCGTCAGCTTGCCGTGTTATGTTTAAAAGCCCTGGTATCATCCGAGCTCCACTTCAACATGTACAGCTTGGACTCTTCGACCATAAAGAACGTTGATATTCAGGCTACCGTTAAATCCACTGTCCCTCTCATTTCATATTCATTTCAATTTTGGGCAGACCACCTTGTTCATATTCCATCCGACGAGCCATCTGACAGGAAGCTGATGGAAGCGGTCGAATTCATAATGTATGAGAAGCTACTGTTCTGGATAGAGATAATGAGTCTAATGGGTAAAGCATATGAGACGTCTTCGATCCTGGAAAAGGCTTTATCATGGAAGGTCATTTCTCTGTGATACATCTGATGTCGGCTGGCCAGTCCCTTCACCCCAATAATGAGCTAACATTGTTTATTCATGATGATCTCCGATTCATTTCTGCATTCATCATTCCAATCTCTCAGCGTGCCCCTCATGTGTACCTGTCAGCCCTCCCTTTTGCACCATCACAATCTTGTGTTGCCAGAAATTTCCGTGCAAAGTTTCCTAATACTCTTGTGATCACAGAAGGGAAACCTAGTCAGTGGCCAATGGTGGTGTTTACTGCAGAGAACCACAAGAACCCTGTGTATCATGTGGCTCTCTCTCTGGATGAAAGCACCTTTGCTTCTATATTAGGACTAAGTGGACAATCTGAAACTATGTATGTCTGCGACTCCGAAACAGGTCATTGCATTTCAGGTCCATTCGAGCTGCCTGATCATGGGTTTAGATATGCCTGCTTCAGTCCTGATGGAAAGCATATTCCACTCAAATTTTACTCTTATGCAGTGGCTTTGGACATTGAGACGGGTGAGGAGCGGTTTCAAATTAAAGGCTTTGATTTTGTCTTCGTTCGTCATGATGGAAAAATTGCCTCAACGCATTGGTTAGATAAAGATGGAAACTCTAGACGTCGAACCCGGATTCTGGTCAAGTTATGGGACGTTAGCAATGGTGCACTTATATCAAAGAGGCTGTTGGAGGTGAATGATGTTGCTGTTGCCCGATTTTCTCCTGATGGGCGTATTCTGGCCATAGGAAAGAAGTCTGAGGATGTCATTGAACTATGGAACTTGGACGGTGGCAAGGATCCCTAACGGTTCCTATATTCTCCTGGAAATCTGTCATCCCTTCACTTCTCTCCAACCGGTGACTCTTTGATGGCCGGACTTGAAAGACCTCCGCATATCTATCTGAGATTGGACACAGGGGAAATGACGCTTTTCAGCCACGATTTTGACCATGCGTTGCACGTTATTCATTCACCCCCTCACCGATTACCTATCCGTCGAACGAGGTAACATAGTGGAGATCTGGAAGATATCTGCGACGGAGTCAAAAATGATTCGGGAGACAAAGTATCAAGCCACTTCAAAAGTATGCAGTACCTGTCCATCATGCGATGGCCAGAGGCTTTTGGTTGGATATCGTGATGGGAGTGTGAGGATGTGGAACCTGGACCTCGAATATTTGGCGATCGATCCGGCTCTCACCACTCAAGATACTACAGATGTGCCACGAGTTATTATAATCTCACGCTCTGGAAAGATGGTGGTCACAAAATCACAGCAATCTCACCATGTTTAATTTCTGGATACAACTATTGGGGAAGTCATAACACGTATGGAATTTGACAAGTATGAAGATGACATGGAGATTGCATTATCCCCAGATGAATATCAGGTGGCATTCTTGTCTGAGTCTCTCATCACCATATGTGATATAATGCACCCGGATAATTGCGTGTCATTCAACCCCTGGCCAAAGAAAGATGTCGCGATTGGGAAGGTTGCCTTCCAAACATGTAATGACCTGGTTATATGTGCCTCACACCACAGCTCAGGATTACTACAAGTTTGACATCAACAGGATCACATAGATTTTGAATGCACATATTCTTTAGACATTGAGATCGAAGAATACTCGTACATATTACTGGCACCCGATGGCTTGATCGTCATCGTCATGTCCATACTTGACTTTGCTGCATTTTACTCATGGAATTACGCCGCCGCTCAGTTTGTTTCTGTCTATTTTGACGATCAAAAGCATATTTACGACGATCCCTCACCTCAGTATTCATCTGACGGGAAATTCCTCGCATGTTGGTCTCCCTATGACTTACACGTCCGAGTCTGGGACACGCGAACTGGCCAGCTCGTTTCCAAGTTCCCAGCGTCCGAGGTGGATGACATTGCCCTCTCGCCTGCTCTGATTGACCATTCCCTTGGCGACAGACTCATTGCTCTGAGGTTCAAACATGGAAACACAATAGGTCTCTTTGATGGCTATAACGGCCATCTGTACGCTCGGATTTTGGGTCAAGCAAGCGCAAACATGGCATTTGTACAAAATGAAATAGCATTGGCATATTATTCCCCCGACTTTGGTTTGAGAATCTGGAACATAGCAGCTGAGCACCGGCATTCCACTCATGGATATGAACATGTGCTACAGTGCATGACGAATGGATGGGTGATGGGCCAGGACAATGAGCCAATGATTTGGGTCCCAGTTGAGCACAGGGAACATCTTCATGTGCCACCGTTCAAAATGGTGATTGAGGCGCCCCAAATTTCAACCACCCTGGACTTCTCTAACTCAAGGCTCGGCAGAAAGTGGACAGAATGCATTGACAAAGAGTGGTTGAGAGAACTTGAGAAAAAGGAAAAGGAAATGGGAAACCTGAGTGAGGAAACAAGCTGCGTCTCGTCCTCAGCTGAAGTGTTCAAGTAAATAAGTGAACTGAAGACTGAAGAGTAGGACAATTTCCACTGAGCTGATTGCTCTCTACCCCAAGTTTTTTCTCTCTCGGTGTCGCGAAGAGGACAGGGTAAAGTCACTGAGATAGATTTACCCCTCGGCTATCTCCTAGAGACACTCCGCGGGAACTTCAAGGCAGGTGACATGGACTCAGAAGAAATTGAAAGATTGGAAAGGGAGAAGTGGGTTCGAGTTGTTCAGTTCCTGTTCTAATTATCCTAGTCCAGGCTGTATATATTATGACGGATACCGTTGTAGCGGTTTGGGAGAAACCTGTTCCTAAAGCGAATCGAGGGACAATATCCAATATTTCACTAATTCAAACTTGTCGCAAAGATTAGCTCAAATGTATTGATGAACCAAGTGTTGAGGATCGCTAGCTTTGACCTTGATGTGACGCATGCCGGGATAACTTTAGGTGAAACATGATCGAGTGTTTACATATATTTTCTTTTTCTTCTCCGATCGATATAAAAACTTCACCGTCGCTCGTTGCCCCCTCAGCCATTCTATCTTATAACGTCTGAGGGTGAGCATCTTTTACATACTTCTTTCTTATTATTTTACCTACTCTTTACCTTGTAGAATATCCTAATCTCGTCGTCTACACCAAGTGTTGGGATGTCAAGCGTTACACTAAAAAATAGGCGATAAATGATATTAGTAGCTACATTACATGATGAAGAATAGGTATATATGTAATGTAATTAGTTTGTACTCACCATTCGTTTGTACTATAACCTACCCTTTGTACCTTGTACCCTCCCCCGTTCGTATTTCAACACCAAGTCATTAATCGATGTTGAGGTGGCATTTCTCTAGCCAACGAGCCGACTTGACAGGATTACTAAGCAGGTTAGCGTCACCAATGACATCGGGTCACTCAGGTCTTTCAAATTAGGTAACAGTGTTACCGATTTGCCCAACACAGCCAGAGTCCAAGTTGGCTTAGAGCTGACTGCGGCTCGTTGTAGGCTGATTAGTCAGATGATCGTTGGTGCAGGCAGCACCCAAACTTGTCTATTCTGAACTTGCATTGACTATGGCATAACACGTCGAGAGTAGGTATTCCATTCATCAACCTTTGTCAACGAAGGGAGGAAGTTTGACTGACTCAATGCACAGGGAAATTGTGGAGAGAGGCGCATGGTATCCGTTCCTGAGACGAATGACTAAAAAGAGACATAAGAAACAGGGAAAATCTCATCTGACAAAGCATTAGTTGAATCAAAGGCTAGGTATTATGGTAGTTTACTCGAGATATCTTGAGACTATAACCTGGAACCAGAGATAGACAAGCCATAAACTTAAACTTGTGTGCAGGCATGACAAGATCTGGTGTTGAGAGAGGTTGGAAGAACACTTTTACAAGCACAACGAATGATTTCCGCTATTAGAAATAATGAGGCAATGCGATAAAATGAGGGGAAAACTGCCTATATCAAGTGCAAACAGTCAATATGAATGGGCACATCATAGACATTAAAATCAAAAAATGTAGCTATCTTGAACACACTTACAAAATCACAATCTGCGTAGTAGATTCCTAGGTGATAGCTCGAACGACATGAGTCTAGAAGAAACGAGACGAGTCTAGACCCGACACACAGCTGAGTCAACAGTCATCAAGATAAGAGTGCCCACGTACTTCTGGCAGAGGAGGCATTTGTTTCTTGACACGCTTCATCGTAGCTGTGACAGGGTGGTTGGCATCATGCAACTTCTCGCTATTCTCAATAATCAGACAAAATGACTGATAAATTTGTCAGCATTATTATAACAAGGATTTCCTGTAAATAAGTGATGGAAAAATGCATTGGAGCATATATAACGTTAAAATAAGTGCGACAGGCTCGACGAGTCGTATGAAAGGGGCCACGTCCTTGAATCTGAAATGGGCATAACATAGCTGAGCATCTGAGAATGGAGCTGGAGAGGGATTGACTGAGGGGAGGCACAGAGCTCCAACAAAACTGGAGGTGGGGTTGCAGACTTCATGAAGGCAAGTGACAAAACATGAGCACGCCTACAACGGTGCATAACAGGAGAACACTCACATTCTGAAAGAAAGATGCCTTATCTGCATCCAAATGCCCTCTCGGCCACTTTTCAGGAGGTGGTTGATGCTCCCCATCCACTGCCTGCAATCCCAAGCATGGTGGAAACGAGAAATGGAGATCACTGTCAGATTTTTGAGCAGGGGTAGATAGCTAGGCATCACCATTTTCAATATGAGCGTCATGGCAGACGCCATCCATCCGATTTCACGTCATAAAGTCTCCAGAAATGCCATTAGGAGAGTGAATAGGAATCGTGTCTAAACAAATAAGCAGTGATGAGATTTACCATAGAAGGCACGAATATGGCAGAAAGACCTGGATTGCTCGATGTAACTAACTGCAACAAGGTTAACACGTCGTCCTCAGCGAGTCTGAAAGCTATTGAGCATGCATGCCTCTGTCTTTGGCATTGACTTTACCATCATGGTCAATAGGCGCTGTGGAACAATCTGCACGGGGCGACTGGACATGGCCGTTGAGTTTTTCCAGATGACTCATTGGAAATGCGATGGCGACAGAAAGAGGAAACTGGAATGCCTGTAGCAAGCTTTTCAACATCATCATCAAGGGCGTCTACGGGGGGATTGGAGGAGAATGAGTATAGAAGACCTTGACACGCCGATCTAGTGGTGTGAATTACTGGTACACAATGTCGAAGCTTTTGTGACAAACATGATGAATCCTACGATAATCCTACGATATTTATTCCCGCGCGAGGCAAAAAAGGGAGGACAATTCACTCGAATCAATCCTGGCATGTCGTCTCTTGCAGGTTTCACACACATGCTGACAGCGAGCAAGCAACGCGACCAGATCTCAAATATGTAGAATTATGACCAAGTTCTAACAAAACATGTCAGTCCAGCCATCGCATGTGCCTATTTGACAAACGGTTTTCAGAACCTGTGTTTAATGTATACTTCTTTTGCAACTATTTTCCTCCCTTTATCAAGACTTAATCCACTTGAAGACTACTCAAGATCTCCTTCCGTATATCCATCTAACCAACATTTCCCACCTTCTTCCATTCCGAGTTCACCAGCTGCAGCAGAATTGGTGCTCCAATGCCCATATCCCCTATCCGAGCCAACCATCTCATCTCATCTACTTCTGCGTATCCCTTCCAAGAGCAAAAAACCTTTCGCTATAAGTCGGAAACGATGTTTGAATCAATCTTGGGTGTCTTGCGAGTGACCTGAGAAGGGGCAAGTTCTCCTGAAAAATATTGATTCTGGATAGAGTAATGCAGATGGAGACACCCTGCTCACTGCCACGCGTTCTGCGCCGGAAAGAAAGGAACATGCGGACAAGCGAATATTTTCGGAAAATGATTCATTAGAGCATTTGAAATGTTATTTTCCAGGTCGTCAAGTCACATTATCTCGATTGTATCTTTCTCAAACTTTGAAGTATTTCTACATGTGCCTTAGATTGACATAATGTCTGGTGGTGAGGATACAGTAAAAAGTGCGCCCTCTCATTTATTTATCATTTGTCAGTAGAAATGACTTTTTTCGAGTTCTGCTCGTCGGACATCACATATGCCCTCCTCCTCTCGCCATTTCCTTGCTGCCACTTTCAAAGAGCTCGATAAGTACAAGGCTGGCGCCCGGGATCTCTAGTCCACCATCGTGCTCCTCATCTCCAACTTGAGAAAATGCCTCCACTGCACACCAGCAACTCCCTGTCTCTGAGCTCTGCCTGGGACATGCCCAGCAGCCTTCGTTTACCATTTTATCCACCACTGTCATCATTCTTACCCACATAGAGCGACTTCCAATGCTGACCCTTGTTAAGCTCAAGTCAAGAAGAAGATCGTCTATGCACGGAGCCTTGTCATCCCCGCTGACAAGTCAGCGTCCGTGACGTTCAAGAACAAGCTGGACAACAAGTCTACAATCAAGTCCTACAGAAAGACCAATGATAGGGCTACGATCCAGACCTTGTCCTCCTATAGACATGCCCGTACCACCTTTTACGATGTCAGAACCTCTCCGTCCCGCTTCACGTTTCCACTCAACCGCCTGCTTTACCACAGACCTTGCCCGCACGCCACAAAACCCATCGTTCGTCAAAGCTCTACATTCTCTGTCGCAGGTCCGTTTGACTATCTTGACTCATTTCCATATCCTATACCCTCTGTTTCTAGAGGTAGCCGTAGAGAGGTCCTCATGGAGACCCAGAACGAGACAACCAATATCCGCAAGGATGGGAGTGATTGTGATTTTTTGTCATCATCTGCTCAGATGCGCGTTTCCCATGGTCCACTGTGCTATATGTGTGAAAATTTTGGTGATAACAACAAGAGGGAGATGACGTTGTATTTATTGCTATTTCAGTAAATGAAGTTGTTCTATGACAGGGAAGCAGTACACACTAGAACTTTTGTAGACCAAATGGGCATATTGCGTATGTGTAGCTGAGGGGAGGAACGGTTATATATACTTGTCACTGACAAATGGATTGGTATGTATGTAAAAATATGAGATAAAGCGACATTTTGTCTGTTGAAGACGTGCAAGAACATGGTGCTAACGCTGCAGTATTTATGCTTAGGAAAACCATAGATTAAGAGAAAGATAACTGATGAAAAGACAGTGTAAAATAGATACAACAAGGACTGTGAGCAATACAACAACGAACTTGCCCAACCAGGAACAATATGCATATCTTAATGCAGGTCGGCACTCCAGCAATAAAATGGGGGCATCACTAGAATCCGGTTCCTGTCCCCTTCGAGAGGACACGGCAGCAAGGAGAGCCTCATTTTCAATATGTCGATTTCTTTCCGATTCCTGATTTTGCTTGAGGATGCGAATTGAAACAGAGATCTGTAGATGGTACCAGGGATATATAAACCAGAGGGGAATACATACATGGAACATGTCCAATGCTGATCGTATTTCTGCATCGCAGGAGCTGATGCTATGCATGATATCATTTCATTTCAGGTAGGGTTTGATGGAGGATCGATGTGCCTCTTTGATAAAGAATCGCTTGACATTTTCAAAAGCTCTGTTGATAAACCATAAGATTTGAGATAACTAATGAATGGGAGATACCAGCTCGTGCAGCTTGTTGCAGGATCCCTGCAGCTCGAGAGTGACAGAAATTCCTGCATCATGGACTTCCTGATGAACTGAAATGAGAGTTTCAGCACACTGTCCAGTCAGTTGTAAAAACTAGAAGTAACAGTAAGTCTCAGTCGTCACCCGATGTGGTAGACGGCTGAGGTACAAAGGTGCAGGAAAAACTATTTATATGAGAATGGGATCATGACGTAGGTAGGAAAGAAAGGGACGTCATCGACTCGTCGGTTCACTTCAACAGTAAACAAGTCAAGTGTTTTGCTAAAAACATATCTGATGATCTATACGATAGGGTATTCCGGGAAGAAATATACATTGACTGTTTGTACTGCATCCCAGATTTCAACTAACAACCTTGCTGCAAGCGAGAGGCCCGGAATGGGAGCCAGATCGAGAAAATCTGATCCAAGGACGAGTAGCACGTGGGCAACATCCAAAGAAACATTGAGAACAGATTTTATTTGCAGTAGAAACGCGCTAGGGGGAAAAGGAGAGGGAAAAGGAGAGATTAAAGATGCGCAGGAGATGCACAAGAGATGGTCGACTTACCTTCTTGGTATGATTCTGTGTTTCTGTTACTTCTGGTGATGTACCAATGACTTTCTGCTGTGCATCATCCCGAGACTTTGCACTTGTGTTTTGACCCCGCCAAGAAGCTGAAGGACAGTCCAACTGGTGTGTGGATGTATCTGATATATTAACTTTCCTTCTGCTGATGTGACAATATTGACCCCAATTGTGTTCTCTGGGGGAGATTTGAGGTCAAGCACTTACTTTCGTGTTTGTTGTTGGATAGAACGATGGTCGTATATGTTGGGCTCGATGTAATAATCACTACTTGTTTGGAGCTCAACAAAGTAGGAGAGACTGGCTGTTTGGCAGAAGATACTGTTGTGGTGTACGATTGTCCTGAACAAGACTCTGGGATATCATCCAGGTCGTCTAGACCCAGTAGAGACGGGAGCGGCACTCCACTTTGTATGGAAGAGGAAGCTTGTAATGTGGTCAACATCAACGATTCTACAGGAAGAAAAGTTTGGGCTAGACATTTATGAGTAAAAAGTCAGCAGAGAAGATTGTTATTTCCCTGCATTTAAGCATCTGATATCACTGTAAAACAGCCATGGTTGCAGATCTTAGCTGTGCCATTCCACAAAACCAAATGGGGAAGTAAACCTAATGTTGGTGCTCGTGCCCTTACCTGACCCCGAGAATTCCCAAGTTAGGAAGTGTTGGGAGAGGTTTCCAAACCAAGTGCTGGGAAAAAGTTTGGTGTGGTGACTTCCTACATTTTCCCAGGTGCTAAGTGATAAAACAATTATGTAGTTATTCTCTTAGATAATTCACATCATTTCTATGAGGTTTTCATTTGGGCCTCCAGCCCAACTTGAACCCTCTACTAATTCTGAGTGGAGTTGACATTGTGTTGAAGTAAGTACACTATGCTTCCTTTCTACAACAGTTTGTATATTGTTATGAACCACCTTGATCATAAATATTTTGTTATATCAATCACATGACAAGTCATATAATAGTTCTTTTTTTTTTGGATTCAGCATTTCTATTCCGCAACAAGCAAACTTAGTACCGAGATACGGAGGGTTACAAAGAGCCCAATGTCTGGGGTATATATATCTATGGGAGGAAGGAGTATGGTGTGGTTGTGACAGGCTCACAGTCCTCGTAGAACAGCGTCTTATGTAGCTCCAGCAACCGACAGACCACGCCTCATGATAATCAAGGATACCAATGTACCAAGATCAATACAACGGCATCAAACTCCTCTTCTGAGAAAGACATTTTCCCTGCATTGATAAAATTGAAGAACGAGAGCCAATTGGCCATATTCATTACATATACTTTTCTTCGTCAATGTCGTCCCAAGGCCAGTGATTCATAATCTCCTCCCGTTCCTCCGCCGACTCGGCCCCTGCCAATGCCTCCTTCTTCCTCTTCTTCAAGAACGCCACGGCATACCTGTAGTCCCCAGGCTGCACCCAGCCATCCTGCCCAATGTCAGTCATGGCCTGCCAGCCCTCAAAGACCCTTTCCGCTTGACTCAGTTCTTTACTCAGCATCATCGTCTCGAATAGGGCCTTATTGTCGAATGTGGTGGGGCACGACACACCTCCTCCCCCAAGCTCCTCCCATCTCTCCATTGCTTCGATGAGCACAATTTGCAGATCAAAACTCTCACCCTCCCAGGGAGCACTAGCCTGTTCAAAGAGACGGCCACGGAGTGCGTACAAGGGATCATTGAAGGCAAGGTAGTGGAGCTCGTTGCATTCTGCTGTGCTGGTAATATAATGATAATGAACAAGGCGGCAACGGTAGAGAAACTTTGCGTGGCCTCGCTCAGCAGCCTTCAAGTCTTTGAAATTTTCTGGTAGAGAGGGTGGTGTCATATACTTTGAAACACCATCATCATAGTGCTGGAGGCGTTGTGGAACTCCGGCGATGAGGAACATAGGCAGAATAGAGGCGTGTTGCCAGTCAATTAAGCCAACAACTTGGCAGCCAGAGTCGGGCGATCTCGACATGATGTTGTTGTGCTGAAGGTCTGGATGGCGGATGCAAAAGCGACTGAGAGTAGAGTCCCTAGGGATGAGTGACGAGGTGAGGCTGAGGTACCGCTCCAAGTTGTGAATGTGGGACGACGGTAATTGTTGCTGGTACCGGTAACTGCGCCTTCTTTCACGCCGCCGCGGCAGAATTGGTTGGCCGAATTGTTTCAGGTAAGCAATTTCTTTGCATGCTGCTGTTACGAGAGCTGCTTCAGCGCTTTCATCTATGGTTATTGGTCAGTTTCAGAACATGATCATGATAAGGCAGAAAATGACCCACATGGTCCTCGATTCACCTCAAGCTCTGCTCTCCTCCCAAACCACAGTGGCAGTCTTGTATCAGGACCAACGCAGAAACGCTTGTCGTCCAGGGGCATGCCCAATCCCGTGGTAACTTTGTCCAAGTCTTTGCTGAAATATAGGCTCCCACCAGCGGGACATCATCCGTGACTCAAGTTGAGTGAGCTGGCAGATGACGGAAATGACTTCCTGGTCGCTTAGGTCGCGCCAGATTTCGCTGAGCTTGGAGCCTTGCACAAACTCCATCAAAATATATGCCGTTCCAGCAGCGTTCTCCGAGTCAGGCGAGTATCCGTATATCCTAGGAACAGGCAACCCAGAGGAACGCATGTACTCGATTGTGGCAACTTCACTGGCGATGGCATAGTACTTTGGGACAGTCATAGGGTATGGGACACGGGCAACCATCTGCTGGCCGTCACGTAGAGTAATGAGAAAAGTTCGATTGAATCCACCCTCGGCAAGCTTCGACAAGCTGACGACATCAGAAATGCTTTGGTTGACGGCCTCAGCTGCAAGTTGACGTAGCCCGTCGACATCAAAAACGAGCCTTCGTTCCTTATGGCGAAGAGCCTCGTTGTAGCTGAAGGGTAGAGACTACAAGTCAAAAAAAGTTTGCAATTGTAATGAGACTTACACCCAACGCCCTGACGTGAAGTTGAAGAGATCATCTCGAGAATTGGCAAAAATGGCCAAGGAGCAGTGAAAGTGAATTCCACAATAATGGTTGCATATTGAGAGCATCCATTATATATCCAGGGGAGTAGCTTCTTCCACACATTACCATTGAAAAGAGCATCCAAGGGACTTCACTTCTGTGATGGACAACTGAGGATTAGTTGGGTTGGTATTGTATATTTATAAGAGGAGCTTTATGTTAGCTGGGCTATCCGCTGTCCAAAGCATGATGCCTGCCTTCCCACTTATCTGCTGTCATGTCTCGGGTTGTAGCTCGTTCCGACTTTGTGTGACATGTCTACTACAGACTTAAATGGCTACTCATGTGTGTGGTATGTAAATAATATGGGCTCTCTCTCACACCAACTCTGAGTGAGAGTGCACTCATTGAACGACTTTTTCTTGAGTGTTGATGCACATTATTGGTCAATCATCCATAGATCCTTTGTAACAATCTGCTGCGAACGAACATAGATGGGAACTCTGATGCTTCTAGCCATCTGATGACATTGACGTATTCCAAGGTTTGATACCAGAAATGACATCCTCTTCCTCCTCTGATAACACACGCATTCTCATTGCGACCATCGAGAAACCCACCCATCTTTTTACTCACTCGCTTCAACTCCTGTGACTTCACCCTCGAAAGAAAAAAAACTGACATCCATAGGATCTTCCAACCCGAGCTTGTGTTTGTTGAAAACTCCTCCAAGTAATATATAAAATGTCTTGTCCATCATGACCTTGTCGTTGTATTTACAATTGATCATGAGTCGAAACAACGATTCCACTATTTCAAAATCCATCATAGCACGGAAGAACGCATACAATCACAGGGATCGGAACAAGGTTCACTCTCAAGGTACTCCTCTCTTTTTTTCTTCTTGCGCTTGCAGCAGTGAAGATAGCTGCTACTTCCCCGTGTTCTTCCTCACTCAATTCAATCTGATCAGCGTCGAGAGCATTTTCGTCACCAACAACAGAGTGGGTCGAGCTGCCTAGTATATCAGAACGAACAGTCGTCAGCCAAAAACATACGCAGCTCCCAATCGACGCACCTTGGGGGGGAAGGCGATCCTCTCCAGTCCCTGATGGATGCCCATCATTCTCGTATCATCATCTGCCTCACTCACTAGCCATCGTCATCCAATTCACTCGTGGTTGGCCATCATCATAGGTAGAAGAGTAGATTATAGTTGAACACGACACCCTCTTTGGTCATAGTCAGTGGGATGCACGAGGGGGACTAGGGTCATTATGTCCAAGTATGAAGATCTCGAGTGAGAGTGAGCAAGTTAAGCGCGAATGGATTGGGAGACGCGTCTGGCAACACAATTCAGGTATCTTTGTTCAAAGAGACACAAGGCCGGTGGATCTCCGTATCGCCTTACTTTGTAGATAGCTAGTCAATCCTAAACAGATTGCAATCCTGTTCAACGAGTCGGACACACTCAATCCAGCTTCGCCTTAAAGCTTGTTTTGTGTTCCATCTGGATTCATCAGCTATCCCAGATACCAATTCCAGATGACCTCTGAAATGACATCCAAAAATTCTATCCGAGCTCGTACTTTATCTCGGACATAACCATCATCACTCAAAACCACACTACAACGTTGACCTAGCCTCTGTTCCAATGTCAGTCTCTATGGCTCGCCACGATGGAACAAACGGTCGGGCACGCACAAGAGAAAGGTCCAAACTCCAAAAAACGAGAGAGAGAGCGTGGAGAAACCACCGCACAGTTAAAGACGATGGCACATAAGAGAGGGGAGTGGGAACAAGTCTCTGTTCTGTACAAAAAGCCGTGAGTATCCAGCTCGAAATCGTGGTATACGAACCAGACAAACGAGCAACAAGTCGACTTGTTATCAACCCGTTGAGGCATCTTGGCCTCAGTGTCATGGACCAGACAAGGTACCTCGCCATCGAAGGAACCATGGAAGCTACTGAAAAACTTTTCTCGAGTATATGCTCTGGCTTGCAATTCGCCCTGTGGCCGAGGTCGTACTTCATTGGAAGACACTGCTCATTGTAGAGTTGACATTCCTTGGGGGCAAAGTTTCTTTGGATGATAGCTCTTCCACTCCTCGAACACGCTCGTTGTATGGATAGAGATAGAGCAGAGGCCCATATCAAACACGGGTCTATACGCACTGTCGACTACGCCGGTTGAGCATTTACCGAGAGATCCTGGCTAAACTCTGACTCCACGACCTCGAAAACTTTCAAGGGTGGCTGAACCCATTGGAGCATTTGCGCATCTCGTGAGTAACAACTGGATTGTGTTTTCAATAAAACGGATATGGATCCAGGTTGGGAATGTATTCAAGTTGTGAGATACACATCTCTTCGCGCAACTGTGTGAGAGAGAGAGAGATCTGCATTGATATACCACAACAAGCAAACAGGTGCTAAGACGCGGTGAGCTAAGCTCGTGCTACAAGAAGTGTCTACAAAATATGGATCTGAGAGGGCGTGTGCATGTATAAAGGTGGAGGTGAAGGTAGAAGTGATGGTCGGCAGTGGGAGTATGAGCATGGCGACAGTAGTAGAAATATAACAGGCAGTTGTAACCTTTTACCCAGAAGTAACGAAAGCTTTCCAAGGCCAGCACCCCGAAGCCGGGTCCTGCCATCCCAAATCCCAATGACGAATCCTCCCACAACTCCTAGCCCAGGCCACCAGTACTGAGGTCTCAGCCCCAGCCTAGGTGTTATAACATTGGTAAGCACCCCAAAGGGCTCTCACTGCCGTCCGCAGCAGTGAGTACAACAGGTGGGTATGGTCCGAAGGCCTTCCTGAAGCACCGGCCCAGTCGCACGTACCTTTGAGAAGGGAATTGAACCCCCCTTCTGCATCGCCGGGACCTAAAAAGGTCTCCCGGGAGCTCCGTCTCGGGCCTAGCGAGTCGTTTGACTCGGATGTCCCCAGCTCGAAGTTGCGGGAAGCTCGAGGGATGGTTGAGGTCGACAAGGGGGGACCACTGGGCCATGGAAGTGGTTAGTGAGCTAGTAGTGCTGTCGGGTATAGCGTCAGCTCAGGTATTTTCAAGGGGCCTTGATGTTGGAAGTGTGATTTGGAAGCGAACAACGATAAGAGACGTTGGAGTAGGGGGATTGATGAGAGGTGTTCGGTAGGATACTGGACACCCGGGACGCTAAGCGCCGGGAGGATGGTACTGGTACGAGATCAAGGCGTGACCCCGTCGCACAACTGTGAAAAAGCTAAACTTTTCCAGCCAACTACTGCTCTTTTCATTTTCCAATTTTCACCAACAAATTTCTTTGATGATTATGTACATCACAATGAGAAGAATTAAAAAAAAAAGACTAGATAGTATATTAAATTGAAGAGTAAACAAAATCAGACAGTGTATTGAATTGAGGAGGAGAGTGAAAAAGATCAAGCAATGTATCAGATTTAGGAGAGTGACTAGACAGTGCATTCAATAAAGGAGAAATAAAAAAAAATAAGAAAAATCAGCAAATAAAAAAAGCACCCTACAATGATCAAAAAGACAAACTAAAAAGTACACTCAAAAAAACAAAAATCAGAACATCCAGATGTCTCAACACTAACCATCGCACACACACACACACTCAGAGAATATACAAGAAACCAAGAACTGATCTGCTCTAAACCCCAAAGGGGAGCAAGTACAGTCAAGATTCAAGTACCTTCCAAGAGAGCATGTCGGGCCAGATGGCGTGGAATCATCTGTCAGTTCATCAAAAGTATGAAAAGAAAAAGAAAAAAAGATGCCTTTAATAAAAAAAAATACTGTCTTGAGCCACTAAGGCAAAACCTATTCATAAATTCTTAGTTAACAATAGGATTTTGTTTAATACTAGTACTTACTTTGCCTTTGCCTTTGCCTTTGCCTTTGCCTTTATCTTTGCCTTTGCCTTTATGATCTCGTTGGGGAATTTTCTTGATTGATCGACCAAATCGATTGAGTAAAGGTGGAGGTGAAGCTCCAATGTTGAAAGCTGCTGGCTTGAGTGCAGAAGATATACTTGTACCAACATTGAAATCACCAGTAGTAGACTGATAATCTGGAGGACTGATATCCATCATCCGATCCTCATCATTATCCATAGGACTCCTGACTTGCACCTGATTTTCAGAGCCTCCAGCTTGGAATGATGAGGGATTGTTCACTGTTAGACAAGTAAATCCAATACCGAAAAATAACATATACATGACCTACCATCACTAGGCACCAACATATTAGAACCAGCTTGTTGACCGAACGAAAGTATCGGGTGACTTTGCACATTCACAGTCGGACCGTCCCAAAGTGGATTTGCAGGATCTTCTATAGGAATGTTGAAAACAGGAGGATAGGGCCCAGGAAGACCAGATCCCGAGTGTGGAAGTAGACCAGTGTAGAACCCTTGGGCAGCCGCGGCATTGTGCTCAGTAGGCTGCATCTGTGAATAGACAGATGTCAAGTCAACAAAACGATGAATCGTTGTCAAGTGACCTACATTGTTAAAGCTGAAATTTGCCGCAAGATTGAAGACAGGCATATTCTTGGCAGCCTCATCAAGCATCGCTATCTCCTGGTCTCGGTCGAGCACGAAGCCGTTGCCTTGTGCTGGAGCTAGGTCTCTGGAGCGACTTGCATAAGGTCGAGAAATATAGTTTCGCGACGACTTCACATGACCGATTCGTAAAGAAGATGCACCAGGCGTCGACAATGGACCCGAAGCAACAGAAAAACAATCGTTTTGAATAGGTGGTGAAGGTAGAACGTTTCCCACTAATTCCATAGATACATCCACGGACATTGGGGACCCACGCCCATCAGATTCTAAAGAGACGTCCTTGAGTGTAGGAGACGAGAACCGAATTGATTCCATAGACGGGTCCTTCATGGACACATCCTGGGGCGAAGGAGGCAAAGGTTGAGCATCCGTTGCTGCTACGATCACATGGTTGGACATTGACATTGGAATCTGAGTATTCGCTACTTCTGAAATCGCGTCATTAGGCACTGAAGTTGAAGGCTGAATCGTCGCTGCTTCTACATCGACCTCATTGGTCGTTGAAGTTGAAGGCTGAATCGTCGCTGCTTCTACATCGACCTCATTCGTCGTTGAAGTTGGAGGTTGAGCCTCCACTACTTGTACATCGACCACATTAGTCATTGAGGGCGACGGCTGAGCCACCACTGCCTGTACAGACGCATCTTGATGTGCTGACATTGAAGACCGAGCCTCTACGATCACGTCCTCCGGCACCGAAGGTGTCACGTCCTCTGGCACTGAAGGTGTCACGTACTTCGGCATCGAAGGTGAAGCCTCAACCCTTTGTGCTTCCTTCGTTGCGTCTTGATTTACGTTCATTAATTTATCGAATTCTTCGTCATACGCCCTTTGGAATGCAACCATCCTTCCCATGTTATGCATGACTGGATAAGGGGCTGCGCGATGTCTAGGCGTTGTATGTGGTTTCTTTCCGCCAGGGTTTGAATCCGGAATGTCGGCTTGCGAGGGTACGGAACATCGGGGGAGTTCACACAACTCGGGAGAACCTAGTCTTAGCCTGGTGGTAGTGCCATTGTACTTTTTCGAATCAAGTAATGCCTGCCGACGTTGTTTCTTTAAGGCCTTCAGCCTATCGTATTCAGCCCTAGCTAAGGCCTTAGCCTGAGCGTTCAATGAGTACATCTGCCGACGAGACTCCGCCCTTTGTCTAGACTCCCGATCGATGTTCTCTTGCTGGAACTTCTGGATATATGTACGCCACTGTCTCTGAGGAAATACATTAGAAAGGACACAAAATTGAAGCATGATAACGAACCCCTTGCTTCGATTCCAGGAGCTCATCGATAGATGGATTGCGAGTCGTGTCCCACTCAGGAACCCCATGTCTGGAGGGAGGAGGTTTGACAAATGCAGGATGATTTTCCAAAAACTCGAAAGAAATCATATCAATCCAGTCTGGTTCTGCTGGAGGGGCCACGGAGTTCAAATGCTGGTGAGCTTGAGACCGTGCGGGAAGTAATAATGCCGAGACTGATGGAATTACTGGGACCGTTGGCATGACTGATGTTACCGGTGTTACAGAAGGTTCAACTGAACTTTGACTGCTGGAGGGAGGCTGACTCTGAGAAATTTCACGGCGATTCTAAACGAGAGTCAATGGACACTTGAAAATCACAAAGAAAGACGCGTACAATATTTCGGACAATGCCCTTGAGAGGTAGCCTGGAACCGACACTGGTAAAGGCACTAGCAGAGACAAAAAAACCGGGTTATTGTGGAAGCTAGACAAGAGGGGGAAATAGAACTCTTGCCTTGATGATGCCAGCTCTTGGCCTGACTGGAACCTGACGCGCTTTTCACGGTTTGTCCCAGCACCATCCCTCTCCTCATAACCATTCATGTCCCTCTCCTGATTCGCGTTCCTCTCCGAATTCGCATTCGTATTGCTCTCTTGATTTATGTTCCTCAACCATGAGAATGGAGTGGTAATAAAGCTTTTGGCTATTCCGAAAATTGATCTTGAGTGCGTATCTTGCTGAAGGCGCGTGTTTTCGCGTTGGCCATGCTGGGGGGCTGAAGAGGACGCCATCAAGATCGTGGGTAAAGAAGTGTAAAGAAGTTCGTTTTGATATACACAACCTAATCAGTGGGAATATGATGACACAATAATTAGTTATTATTGATGTCGGATCAAAACAGAAAAAGTATTGGATTTGTCAAGGCAATCTAGATGATCGCTAAATGTTTAGCAGCTCTCCATTGCAGCACATGTCACGCGCATATCACTCGTCGGCGGATCGTTTGTCCAGCCCCATTGTTCTCTACTGAAATGGACTTGTGCAGTATCGGAAAGAAGCAGTAGCAAGGTTGGGATACTGCAGGATATAGGGTGGAAGCAAGGTTTCTCTCTCTGGCAGTGGATGAACTTGTTGCAGCAAAACCCCACTGTATATTGTATTCCCTGAACCTCAGTCGTCTTTATTTGGAGACGTCTGAGACATACTTATCTATTACCTACCATGCAGACTCCTGACACCACCGGTCAAGACCTCATTCTTGAAGGCGTTACACCAGTCTCAGGATGAATCTTCAGATCTTCAATTACATAACCGCTTATGCACGATTAACTTGAAATTCTATTCAAATGTCTATAGACGATCTATGCTGACTTGTTATCTAATTCGTTGCCATAGAGCTAGAGTTTGGATGACATTCTAGTTTTAGTGCATCTCCCTTCATATCATAATACTCTTAAGCTTACTTTTCAATTGAGTATGAAAGTTTATAAACTCAGACATCGTTTTTACTAATGCCTCCACTGTCCAACTTATCCTCCATGCCGCCGTGTCAAGGAATTCGCTACACCCGCATCCTTCGTCCCTATGGATCGGTTCCTTCCAACAAACTGGATGTGGTTGTTACAGCGCTGAGCTCTCTCCAGTTGTAACGTGACCTGACATACAAGATCTCATTCTGCTCCAATTCTCGTGACTCAGTTCCTGCAATCAGGGCAAGCTCGATGCCCCCAACGACGACAGCCTCCTCCACAACCATCTCGAACTATGCCTTCCGCACTATACCTACGACTCGTGGAATACCGACACCTTTAGACCGACCCAGATAGTCTTGGCCCTGCCGCTGCCCTTGACTCTAATGCCTCACGCTCCATTGAATTCAGATAGCTCCCTGGCCAGCGACTAGCGTGTATTTCCCTCTCTTTTTGTGGATCATGCTCGTGTCCCAGCTCGGACCATCCAGGACGAGTTTCACTTCCTACCAAAGTGAGTGAGCGGTGAGAAAGGAGAGGGGGGATGACGAGTTTGCCACAGCCGCTGACGATGAGCAATGGGTCGGGTGAGAAACAAAGCAAGGTAAGTATGACGCACGACACCCTTCTCGCAGCACTCGAGACCCATCCAGAATCTGGTTGCCGTACGCTTGAAATCGTCGATGGCAGCGTCTTGGGACATAATATCAACATCCAAGGATCCAATTTCGGCTCTGAGACAATGGAGGACGTCGGTCTGCTGAACGAGATTCTCGTGCTCGGGACCTATTCTTTTGTCAGCTGAATCTGCTTTTAAAATGAGGTGGAGTTGATCAAGGTGTTCCTCACGGGCACGGATGGCTTTGAGCTGTTTGTGCATGACGGAGAGGGCCATGCGAGGCGTACTATAGGAGATAGCTGTAGTCCAATTGATGGCTAGTGTAAGCACCGAAGATGTTTTGTGAGATTATATCAGAAGCCCATTACAGGGACTTGCGCGCCCAGATCATCTCCTTCTTTCAAGTCCTCCCCCCCCCTATGTTTTCACCTCCGCTACCTTTTTGAAAAATCTATGGCCTTGGTCGCTGTAGATTGCCCAAGTGTCAAATGCGCTGTGAGTGAATTGTCGGCCATGACGGACAAGTGAAAAAGTTTGGTGTGTCATGGGAAATTCAAGTGCCAGTGACCAACTGCCAGGAGGGAGGGGAGCTATCGTAGTTCAGACATGTTATTGGGTAATGTAATGGAGAGAATAATAGTGTTCTTGTATATACCCTTTCAGTACGCGCAAAACTGTAATCTGTTGGTGGGTAATTTCTTTTTTTGATCGTGGCTGATGCCTCTGATTCAAACTCGTAAAGGTAAAAAAAAAAGGTCTTGTCTTGTCTTGTCGCTGAGGACACTTTCTAATGAACATGCAGACAGCAGACAAAAAATGTGAAAGGGGCCTTTTCGTGGTTTGTACCTGCCATTGGCCGTTGACCGTTGACCGTTAATCCTCGTCTCTATCTTTTTCTTACATACAACTCATAGCCAACACAACTCAACTCCAAAAATGTTTTTCTACTCTCTCTCTCTCTCACGACACGACATTTGTGAAGCACCGCAAACAAAAGACACTGAAGCGAAGCGAAGAGTCCACTTCACAGAAAAAACTTTCGAGTTTCGAGTTTCGGCTTTCGAGTCTACACTGTGCCGTATGCCCTGTGCATCTTTCTTTCTTTTTTCGAATGGAGATAGTCGTCCGTTTTGACTACTCCCAAGTAAAAAAGTAATCAAAGTACTCTAATTTTGATACGATCTTCCAAGTTTCAATTTCAATTTCAGTTTTATGAATTGTTAAATGTAAAGCGCCCACCCACCACACACAAAACTCAACTACCCAAAACAGCGAAAAAAAATAGGGCAGCGTGTGTGGGTGTGTGGTATCGCGCATTCATCACATCACGATCACGGTGGAAGGAAGAAGTAGGTATTTAGGAAACCAAAACCAAAACCAAAAGCGAGACGAAATCAAACCAACAACGACAACAACCCATTTCCTGCTCTGAAATAAAGAAAGAAGTTTGGATGTCGAGGTCGTATAGGACTAGGACTACAAAACACTAACACTACTACAACACGAAGAAAAAAAATCAGCTCCTCTAGTTTATCCAAGTTTTTAAGGCATTAACAAGGTACTTTTGATCAGACAATTAAATCTCTTCATGCGTGTCGCGGAACGCCTTTGAAAAAGAAAAAAAATTTAGGATTTCAGAAAAACATCGTTCACTGATCAAATACCATCAAGGATTTGTCTTTCCATCGTCACTCATCTTGTCCAACGTCCAAAAAGGCCAGCTATTTGAATGCGAATGAGAGGGTTCGAAATCAGATGATGGGTGTGTCGCTCGTCTGTTTTCTTGGCTGTCTCGATTTTTAGGGATGGGCCTGACCGCCAAGTTGACTACTACTACTCTTTCGCTGCTTTTTTTTGGATGGACCTCCGGGAGGAATGTTGGCGCTCGAATGAACGTCTTGTGCTAGAATAAGAGGAGAGCTCGTATATATATGCTATACATACATCAGGACTTGCTGTGACTGGGAGAATTCGCGATAAAATAGATGATTGTTCTGTGGACAGAGGGGTCTTGTCGCGAGGCACATGTGCTGACAATGGACTTTTGGGAGGACGGCAGAGGAGCAAGTAAGAGACGACAAGAGAGAAACAAAGGCTCGATGGGCGACGGCAATGATGTCAGGCCAAAATAATGTCTGTTTCTCATGAGGGCAATCGGAAATGAGAGAGTGGGGGACGTGCATAACAACAGAGTCAGCCTTGTCCAGTCACGCAGACACTACGAACACAGAGTAGTATCCCTATATGCATCATACTTCACACATGAATAGGACAGAGAAAAGAATATTCATTATTGACAATAATTACATTGGGTTACTCTACGACGGCTCATGCTGTTGGCTTCAGCTCTGTTGCAAGAACAGAGCTTACTGAGCTCCCGACCCACGTCAAGGGCGCATGACAGGCCACTTTGTCAAGGTGACCCAACCGGGAGAAAGATATTGACCACGCACCGAGTATTACATCCAACCACCGTAGACATCTTGTTCCTTGACCATCTTGAATTTCCAGAACCCTCGTTCATCTGATACAGACTTAAAGTAGATGACAAACACACCCAAGGGCCATGGACACAGTCCAGCGTACATGCTGGAGGCCTCAGCCTACCAGAGGACAAACCCACTCCGCCAATATGCCTAGTCACGTAATACCTCACTCGCAAGTGGGACAACGTCCAACCTAGTATACATCAGAGTCCTGTAAGACACTCAAAGGCATGACAAACTCACCTATCAGCCATGGCATCTGGCAAGCACCATCGCACTGTGGCCAAGCACTCATACTGGACCTCACCCCAGCGTCACAGTCAGTGCCAAACACGGGACTCACAGTCGTCGATGGGCGACAATGGTAAGGTAAGCCAGATAGTGACCAGATCAATCCCGAACGCCATTGCTTCGAACGGTGTCTCGTGTCCAATCTAGTCCATGTCAGTATCAGCAAGCACCAAGTCAACCACCAACTCACCTATCAGCGACCTGAGAAAGCATGCCTAGCACTGTGGTCGAGCACTCAAACTGGCAGTCTGTGGATGCCCAGTCGGTCTCATTGAAGACTCACAGGCCTTGACGGCAAGCAGTGGTAAAGGGCCAGGTTGCGACCGGACCATTCCCGAACGCCATTCCTTCGAACGGGGATCTCGTGTCCAACCTATCGAATGTCAGAATCACATAACATACTGCCAGTCAATAACAAGCTCACCTTTGAGCCAGGGGGGTGAAAGCGACACCATCGGGCTGGGATCAACCACTCTTACTGGTCAGTACCGGGCTGCCAGTCGGTGCTCAAATGTTGACCCAGAATCCTCGACAGCGGGGAATGGTGTGGGGGGCCGAGGTCTTAAAGGGACCAACACGGAACGCCATTGCTTCGAACGGTGTCTGGTGCCCAACCTTCGCTCTATGTCAGTATCGCATACTAGACATCAAGTCATTAACAAACTCACCTAGCGGCGACGAGGAAAGGCTTGCGCCATCATACCGAGGTCACACACTCGTACTGGACCTCACCCCAGCGTCACAGTCGGTGCTCATCGTGACTCACAGTTTAGTATAGCGGGCAATGGTATGGAGGGGGCCTGGTTGCGACTGGATCAAGCCTGAACGTCACTGCTTCGAACGGGATCTCAAGTCCAACTTACACAGCGTCAGAATCACAGAAAATACTTCAAGTGGGCAACAAACACACCTTTCGGCTAGGGGGTGAAAGTGGACGCCAAGGACGTGTGGTCATATTGGCACAAGCACACTTACTGGACAGCACCGGCCTGTCAGTTGGTGCGGTGCGACACACAGACCTCGCGATCAATTGTAGGGTCAGGTTGTGACCAGACCAAGCCCGAACGGTCTTGCCGAACGGTGTCGCGCATCCAACCTATAACCATGTGTCAATATCAACAGACAAGTCAATGACAAATACTCACCTATCAACGACCTCTACAAGTATACCTCAGCACTGTGGTCGAGCACTCATACTGAACATCCGCAGACTCCAGTTGGTGCTGACTATGGACTCACAGGCGTCAACGGCAAGCAATGGGATGGTAGACGGACCAAGCCCGACCGGCATTGCCGAACGGTGTCTCACATCCAACCTACACCATGCTCAACATCGTCAGAAGCCGGATCAATAAGACAAACTCACCATCAGCGACCCCCTTTTAAAAGAAAAGAAGAAAGAAAAGAAAGCATACGCCTGCAGTGTGGTCGACCACTCATACTGGGCATCCACAGACTGCCAGTTGGTGCTACTGTCAACTCACAATACTTTGGATGGCGAGCAAGGATAGGGGGTGGCCAAGGTACGACCGGATCAAACCTGAACGCCATTGTTCCGAACAGTGTCTCGTGTCCAACCTATTAGACGTTAGAGCGATACGAGATAGAGGTAAGATAGGATACACGTACCTTTAGGCCTGAGGGTCGCAGACGATGTCGAAGGGTCTCTCATTGTCCTTGTCCTGTCCATAGAGGGCACACATACTAAATCCCTGTTATCAGAGTACGGTGGTAGAGTGGTCAACGGTGGACTTACGATTATGAACGAAGACGGGGTGAAAGGCCAGGTGTTGATTGATATATGATATTGAAGACTATTACCAGTGAGTAGTATCACGCGTCAAACTTACCTAGTATTCGAGTTCGACAGCTACAAGCGTTATATAGGCCACCTATAGACTAGGGTGTAAGGCAATAGTTATTGTGAACTTACCATTGGGATAGTGAGAGCAGCAATGAGAGGGGAGACAGTGAAAGGGGGGAATAGCAAGAGGGGGACAATGAGAAGGGGGACAATGAGAAGGGGGACAATGAGAAGGGGGGGAACAATAAAAGTACGAGAGTAAAAACCAAGTGCTTGATTCATTTACCAAAAAAGCCCTGGGCCTTTTATACACCAAAAACCCATGGACTATTGACCGATTCTAGAATTTTCTTTCGGACATACGTAACGTGGTGTACGTACACATTCCGATCTTGAGCTAGAAATAACGAGTGTCTTCATTTCATACTAGAAAAAATTTTGATTGATTTGATTGATCGAGTTGAGTTAGGGATGGTGGGTTGTGGATATTTGCAATGAATAGGGTGAATGGGATGAATGACAAGGTACCCATCTACTCTCGGAGACTTTGAAAAGCAAAGCTAACAACCACACAACGTGCAGACTTGCTTGACTCGAACTCGAACTTGGGCCAAGCAACACACTCCAAGTGTGGGGTTTACACGTGCGCGCGGGGAGATGGGAAAATCAAATCAAATCAAATCAAACCAGATCGGATAGTATTCTTGGAATAGGACCAGGGTAGATTTCGATCATGGTCCCGATATTTTCCCTTCTCCGATTCGGATTCGGATTTGGATTCGTGGGGTCGTTCTTGGTTAGATTAAAAAGTTTTGCGCTAGGCTGGAATGGGAGTAGTGCGGAAATGGAAATGAGGGATGACGTTTATCCGGGTTTGAAAAAGATGAGGATGGGGATGGGAGTAGCTAGGTTTCTCGAGTTGTGTGGAGGGAGGTTTTTTTGGGGGAGGGAGGTCCCTGGTTCCCTACTTTTTTTTTTTTTTTTTTGGTATCGTACCGAGTGCTGAGTGCCGAGTTGATAAATTGACGAGTTGACGAGGTGACAAGATGAAATATGAAACAATGCCACGTTGTCTCAAATGACAAAAATAAAACAGAAACAGAAACAGAAACATTGGGTCATCAAGACCTGGAACAAGAAACTAAATCGAGTGTGCGTGTAACCAATACATTGGTGGTCACACTACAACAACTCAATGATTCATATTACAAGTTTTTGTATCAGTCATTTGCTATTGTAGTAAGACATACCCCAACAGTCATCAATAGTTAGTGTCAGATATATCACAGTCTACACTAAGTGATTTCTAATTATGTAATCACAAGTATTACCTTAGATTGGAAAACCCTTAAACTATCAATATAATCAGCACTACACCTTTGCATTCTGTAAAAGCCTGACAGTTAGTTTGTTTGTTCTTTGCATAAAGTATTATTATCATCATTCTTTTTTACCTCCATTTCTCTGCCATTTTTGAGAGCAGGTAAACTTGTGTACAAGTTTTTAATTTCTTGACTCTACCTCTATTTTTGTTGGGGTAATAGCATCTGTTTTTTTTTTGACTTTCAAATTTTATGTAAGTTTGAGCAAATGAGATGGTATAATGACTTAACTAGTCAGAGTGACTAACTTGGAGTACTAAGTCTTCAACTTGGGTCATAACCTCAGATACTAAGACTTAAGAGTAATAGTATTATATTCAACAGACTTGGTATTATTCTTATTTTTACTTCTTTGTCTTGGTCTTTTATAACATATAGAAAAGTATAGATGTATAAGAGAATATCACTCAAAAGAGATGTATAGGATATAATAATATATACAAATATCTAAATAGTTAGGAATATTAATGGAAACTCTGACTTAGAATATGTTTTGTCATGAACCACTACTTTCCCTAAGTAATCTTTTTTTCTTTTATTTTTTTAGATATGTAGGAAGAAGTTACCAAATTGGGAACAGTGACTCAAGAGAGATACACAGGAGGACTCTAATATGTACAAACAAAAATTGTGTATAAGTAGTGTAAATTAAATATTGGGAACTTTAACAAGTTTTCTTTGTCAATTCTAACTTAGAGTGTGATTCTAAGTTATCCTAACTGATGGTCACTATATTCTCTCTTTCTCTATTGAACAAGAGAGGCCTTATTACCTCTGTCTAGATTTGCCCCTTTAAGAGGAGTTGTTCAATTGTCATAGTATATTGGGCTAGATATTGAAGAATCTGGTCCATAGTCAGGTCTCCCTCCTATTGTTAGAGCTGTTGGTTCTGAGATAATAGTTGTTAGGGCATATTGAAGCTGTGAACTGATGTTTGTTTCTTCTTCTAATTTCTCATAAAAGAAGCAGTTATCTTTTTCAGTTGAACTTATTTTTATACCTTGTTAAGTCTGTACTCAAGTAAGGAAGAGGTTGAGCTTGACTTCTAGTTGAGTGTTATATATATGATTTTCATATTTATTTTCTTTTTAATTCTTTTATTTTATTTAATTAATTATTAATTCTCCTTTTCATAGTAGAACTCCTAGTTTCCTAATCTCCTATAGAATTATATTATAGTCCATGTTCTGTGTATATCTCTTTTCTTGAACTTAGTATATATACTAAGTAGTTATATTGTAGTTCTCTAGTTTATAAATTAACATTACTTGTGTCTACTCTTTCTCTTTCTATATACCTTCTTTCTAACTCAT
>Ga0153957_100183_pt1 | contig 40463 bp, 41 predicted proteins | sample TSFL041MetaG_FD_104745 | JGI IMG/M metagenome (GOLD analysis project Ga0153957, IMG submission 104745) | Attine ant fungus gardens microbial communities from Florida, USA - TSFL041 MetaG | ecosystem: Host-associated > Fungi > Mycelium > Unclassified | place: USA: Florida, Wekiwa Springs... | reverse complement strand
TGTGTCGATGGCGCAGTGGTTAGCGCGTCTGTGAAACCCGAGTTAATTCCTGGGTACACAGAAGGCCTCAGTTCGATTCTGGGTAGATGCACATGGCAGACAAAAAAAATGTCGCCACATAAAGTAAGATAACAAGCACCTGACGGTGCAATGTCATCTTATTTTGCCACTAGTTCTTAATAATTTGTGACTGCGGTAGTCTCTTGACCATAGAGACTCTAAATATACAAATTGTGTCATATGAAAGAGACAATCACAGATAGGGTGTTCAACGTGGGAGAGTACGTTCCCGGCGTCTTTGACGAGCTATGGGGCTCTCCCGTGGGATTAGATCTAATCCAGTCGCCTACGAAGAAAACAAAAACCATTCTTGCCTCAATGGGGCAAGTTTGATCCGTTGTTGTCCGTGTGTTGACACGTCCATTATTTGCGCGTATTCGCCATCAGTCCCAGAAAATGCCTTTGCCTCTTCAGAAAAGCACGACCGCACGGAACTCTATGAAGATCTCTCAGCGACATATTTAGAAAAGGATAGCAATTCTAGAGACTTCACACGTGACTTGACATCCCAATTCGAGCAGCGACTTGATTTCCAAATATCCGCCGTGTGAAGGGTAGTCTACTATCTCACTGGGCGCAGTAGCCTCATCTTCCCGTCGATTTCTGCTCCGCTTCTTGGGACTTAAGCGATACAAAGGGCTCATTCGTCTTCCAGCAGTAGATGTTTTGTCACCGTTTCGAAGCCACAAAATCCTACCTTAGCTCCACTCTGTCACCATTCTTTTCTTCCCATGGTTATTTTCCGCCTTTCAGAGCTATTGTTCAATGAACCGACTGAAGGAGAAATATTCCTTATGTCCCTCCTTTCGGCTCTGACACTTTGATTGATGGTATTCGGAGGCATTGGAGCTTTTACTGGCCTAGTACTGGCAAGCACCACTGAACACCACTATCGATGTGATCATGCTTGGCGCAGAGGCCGGTACACCAGTAAGACGGATAGGATCAAATATAAAGCCGCTTGCCGAAAGTCAGCTGGTCGGGGATTTGGTGGACCAGCCAACTACATCGATGGGATTAGACAAAGGATTCAATAAAACTCAGCACGAGAATTTGACGCAGACTTAAGAGTATACTATAGGTTGTGTAGATGTATGGCGAAGCCTGACGGTATGTGCTGGTGACAATGATAGGTAGATTGGCAGCACTACGGGCATTGGTCGATGTTGTACAAGGGGTGGCTAGTCCTACTAATCTGTCTTGTTAGTAGCATTGAATCTCAACACGAAGGTCAATCGACCTGGACATGGTAAGTGAGTGTTGTGTGGAGTATAGTAGAAGGGTCAGCTTAACGATGATCTTAGTGCTCAGGTGTTGGTGAAGAGCGACAGTGGTACGAGGGAGATTATATACGAACGAACCCGGTCAGCCGCCGAAAGTCGATTGAGAAACTCACTGCACGATATTCTGATATCATCAGTAATCACTAGGCGTAAGATTCAAGATTGACCTGTCTAGTGGTCATCACAACTGGAGAAACGGTGAGGATGTCAATAGGTGTTTTGTCATGTGCCCTTGATGTTTTTGTCGGATGTCAGTGAGCTGCGTCCTTGATGGAACCAGAACACCTGACCGGATGGCAGAAACAAGGCCTTTTTTCGTAATGGAACAATTCGGTTGTCTGGACATGCATCTTATGTTGACGTTAAAGCTGTGCCCTATCAGCCTAGAAGGGAATTTATCTTCTTCCAACTTGATACGGCATTAAATATTTCCTTGTTGCATCTCACCGGTACATCCACTCATCGTGCCTTGGCGGAGCACGGAATGTGTCTCGACGACAGCTACCTTAGACCGGGAAAGAGATCTGCCGCTGCACTCACTTGGTGAGGGACAAAATAATTTTGTGGCGATCACCAGAACGCAATTTTGATTAGATTGGGTTTGTCCATTTACTTCCAGAAATCGTGTAATTCATAAGTTATCTACCCAGAAAGCCATTCTGCCCGTTCAGGAGACGGCTCCATAGTAACTTATTTAGCTTCGGGTCACTATCCGGCTAAATGTCATCTGATGATATTTTTAGGCGGGTACATCGATTTTGGAATCCAAGAACTTTGGACCCACTTATTTTTCTGTCTCGCAGCAGCAGAGTTTCGGTCGTATTCGGCTGTTGGGAGCTGTTTTGGGAGAAACTTCCAACTTCCAACAGAAGGATATGACGTCATGGATTGCCAAGCCGCGGAAGCAATAGAATAGGAATAGACGGATTTCTGATATTTCTAGCGGGCGTGTGATTTGGGTAGTACAATATGGTACAATGACCACGATTGCGTTATCATTTCCCCTTCGTTCTTTCTTACCGACTCTTCATTCACGATTCTTCCGCCTTTCTTCCATGTCCAGCAACTTCAAGCAGGTAAGTTCTTCCTTACGCTAGTCATCTCTGTCTGACATTTTTGTTCTAAGCAACCACACAAGTCAGTAATCATCTCTGTTGGTATTGGATTGATTTTAATCGTTTCTGTCATTCATAGACTCCTTGTGTATGTCCTCTTCTCGGCCTGAACCACCCTAAGCTCAACTTTTTTGTAGGATACCTGGTCCTATTGAAGTAGCGGATGAGGTCGGTCTTCCGAAGTCCCAATATTGATTTGTTGAGTGCCGACGCATATCAGGTCCTCTATGCTAATGCACATCCTTCCGTGTCCCATGTTTCCCCAGATTTCATCCCCATTTTCAGGGACTGTATCCGCATGACCAGGTATGATACCTTCCTTCCTTCTGAGTGAGCAACCCTGACTTCTTGGAACAGGGAGGTTCTTTTGACAAAGTCTGCTCAACCGTTCCTCATCAGTGGTAGCGGGACCCTTGGCTGGGACCAGGTTACATATTCCACGCAGAAATAACAATTCTTAATGACTCATTTTAACCAGGTCGCAGCAAATCTCGTTGAGCGTGGGGAGAACGCTCTCGTCCTCCACTCGGGTTATTTCGGTGACAGTTTCACCGAGTGCCTACAGACCTATGAAGTGAACGTTAAGCAACTTAAAGCTCCCATCGGACGTGCTGTGGCTCTATCTGAGCTCGAGGAAGAGCTAAAGGGTGGAAAGAAATACAAAATCATGACTGTGACACATGTTGATACCAGCACTGGTTTGTTCCAGCCTCCGGTATATCAAATTGATCTTCTAACTCGGTTTTAGGAGTACTCTCCGATGTGAGAAGTATTGCTGCACTTGTCCGTCGTCTTTCGCCCGATACCCTTGTGCGTAAACATTCGTGAGCTCTGATGATTCTCTTTCTCAGCAGGTAATTGATAGATTGTGGTTGATGCTGTCTGCTCTGTGGCATCAGAGGAAATTAGGTTTGATGAATGGGACTTGGATGTTGTTCTCACTGCCAGCCAGAAAGGCCTTGGTACGCCGCCTGGCCTGAGTATCCTCGTTGCTAGTCAGCGAGCACTTGAGGTATGTCGTTTCTACAGAACTGATATGGATCCACTTACCCATAGTTCCAGGTTTTTAAAAATCGAAAGTCTTCTCCTTCATCATACTATGCATCCTGGCAAAAGTGGTTGCCTATCATGAATGCTTATGAGTCGGGTACTGCAGCATACTTTGCTACACCACCCGTGAATCTTATGTACGCATACCACGCCTCTTTGCAGGTCATCGTAAACGGAGGTGCGTGGATGTGGTAGCGCGACAAAGTCAGTCCTGGTCATCCATTTATCTCAGAGAAAACCCTCCAAGAGCGGTTGCAATCGCACATAGATGCTAGTAAAGCGGTGAAACGTGCTGCCAGGAGCCTTGGACTTAAGCAATTGCCCGAGCTTGAAGAGGAGTCCGCGAATGGTATGACTGCTGTGAGTGATATACCCTTTCATCTCCCGAGGTTATTCATCTATCTATCTAGTTATATTATCCGCAAGGGTTCTCAGCAGGTGATATATTACCTCGTCTCGCTTCCCGTGACGTTATTGTTGCCGGTGGTCTGCACACTGATATCAAAGGTTTGACCCTTGCTACTGGTAGTTGAGAGTCGAGAAGCTCATTGATGGGCTTTGAACAGATAAATATTTCCGTATCGGCCATATGGGTTTATCTGTTGTCAATAATCGGCGAGGAGACATTAACACCGTCATAACTGCTCTCGAAGATACCCTGAAGGAAGCCAGGGCAGCCAAATCCACCTGAAGAAGAATGATCTATGTGCTTCTCTTTTGCGCTGAAAACGAAGTTAGGGGCAGCGGGGAGAGTTTTCAAATTATTTGACAACTGCCTGAACCGTATAAGCTAAATATCTACCTTGTTTTCGTCCCGTCAATCATATTGCGTGCAGGATTCCAGAAATGTGACTGGCGCCTGGTCTACATAGGCCAAGCATCTTGGGGAGTATCACTTTGTAAACTCAGAGAATGGATCCCATTAGTATCAGACAGGGATCATCTATCCTCTTCCAACAGCGGTTGTCACGGTACGTTATATTTACGCTTGGAATTTGAACCGAGCAAGACCCTTCCAAAGAAAGATATCTTCACTCTTCAGGTTGATGCGTTGTATTTCATCGAGTGCCAGTATCTTCTTTTGGCACATATTTCGAAGTCACTAACACAATCACTAACACTGTGAAACACAACTGACTCCACAGCTGTTCGTTCGAGCAGTTCTCCTTTTGTCTGACACACCAATGCAACACCAATACCCGCGCAATTTTTTTGGTCAAGTCTCACTTGTTCTGAAATCCCCGTGATATAACGCCACTGTCAATATTAATGAAATTACAAACAGAAAAGTCAGTGTAGGATTCTTGAAACCACTCAGACTGATATAATATCAGTAGAAGCTTGTTGATGAATGCCCTCCCCACCCATACGGTCATACCATGCTTTACCCTCTGTCGTGGGAGCAATGTACCCAACACGAATAGTGAAGTCACCGAAATGCTCTCCCGGAAGACGTTCCCTTGCATAATGTTGAATCATGGGACCAAGAATAGCAAGAATCTCTGGTTCAGTGACAGATTCTACCAAGGTGTAGTCTAAGCTTTTGACAGATCGATGTTGTAGAATGAGACAAACCTCGGTAAATTTTATTGAGACGTTGACCGTAGTAACCCCCACCAAGAAGCATCAAGTATGTTCCGGGCGCTTTTCCAACGAAGGCAACCTCTGTAGCAGTGATTAGTGAGTCAGGAACATCACGAACCTGTCTGGCATCGGTGGAGCGCACTCACCAGCAACATAAGGGCGAGCACACCCATTAGGACATCCAGTCATCCGCATAACAATTGAGTCATTCCTCAATCCATTTTGTTCACATATCTTCTCAACCTTGTCGATTAGCAACGGAAGATACTTTGCGAGAATTAGCCTTGATGAAGGAATATAACAAGCATTGTCAACTTACCCGCTCTGACTCTGCCATGGCCAATCCACACGTTGGGAACGCAACGCATGCCGATGAACTCAGGCGCAGTCCAGTGTGATTAAGATAATCCATCTTGTATCTCGCCAACAAGCCCTTGATCATCTCTAAGTCCTCAGACGGGATATCCGAAATCATGAGATGCTGGTTTGCTGTCAACCTGAAGGAACCCTTGTGCACTTTCGCAATTTCCCGCAAGCCAGTCTTAAAATCGCGCCCTGGCTCATTCTGTATCCGGCCATTCTCTACAAACATCATGAAATGATGTTTGCCATCTTCACCAACGTGCCAACCGAAATCGTCAATGTTACGGTCAAAAATGAAGGGACGAGGGGGCTCAAGGGCATAGCCCAAAAGTCTTTCGACTTTGTCTTTGTATTGATCGAGGCCCATGCGGTCGACTGTGTACTTCAAGCGAGCATTTTTGCGACTAATACCGATGTTAGCGTAAGTCAAATATGAACGCCAAGACTCACTCAGCACGATTGCCATTGTCTCTCTGCACTAACATGATCTTCTCAGCAACATGTTTACCCTGTTCAATTGTGCAAAAACCAAGGAGACTCGAAGTTCGGGGATAAGTCTTCCTATTCCCATGAGTAACACCCATTCCACCACCGATCGCGACGTTAAACCCTTCCAACTTGCCATCCTTACCAACAATCGCGATGAAGCCTACATCATTTGCGAAAACGTCTACATCATTTGTGGGTGGGACAGCAACAGCGATCTTGAACTGTATAATGAGTTAGTTTATGCTATGATGGACGAATGCAGTGAAACACACCTTGCGGGGTAGATAAAACTCGCCATAAAGTGGCTCAAAATCCTTCAATGCCTCTCCCGCAACAAGCTTCTTGTCCAGCCAAATTTCATGATATGCAGTAGTGCTGGGAATTAGGTGACTGCTGACCTCCTTGGCAAATTCATACACCTGAGCATGGAGTTTTGACATCGTAGGAACTGACGAACAAATCACGTTTCTATTCCATCAATGAGTCACATAACTGTCAAAAAGAAGCACAACGACTCGCCTATTGACATCGCCACAAGCAGCTAATGTATCAAGCAACACACGATTGATGTCCTGGATTGCAGGCTTCAAATGCTTCTTGATAACCCCATGGAATTGGAACGTTTGCCGTGTGGTTATCTTGAATGTTCCCGAGCCATGTTCATTGGCAATCTGATCCATTTGTAACCACTGTTGAGGATTGCAGACACCACCCGGCATCCGCACGCGAATCATGAAACTGTAAGCGGGCTCTACACCCTGAGCCTGACGTTCATCACGAATGTCACGATCATCTTGCTGATAGATGCCGTGAAATTTGGTAAGCTGGGTGTCACTGGGCGCAAGAGCACCTGTACTGAAATCCTCCAAACCTTCACTGATTGTCCCCCGAAGGTAACCAGAGGCAGCCTTGATATGTTCGTTAGTGATCAGTTCAGGTTCAGCCTCAACAATCTCGACAGAATCTACGCCGAGGGCTTTCCAAAGTAAAGTTTCCCAGGTCTTGTAGCCAGTTTCGGCACCGTCCGCATCCTGGTCATCACCAAGGCCGAGGCTGCTTACACGCTCACCGCCAAGTTTCTCCAAACGGGAATCGAGGTCTTTTCCAGGCTTATTGTAATAATGAGTGTCTTCAGGACGCGGCCAATAGTGGCTATCGCCCATGCCAAAGACGGAGAACTTGAGCTTGTCAAAGATTTTCTCGCCACAGGAAACAGCAGCGTTCAAAGCTTTGAAGAAAGAGCGACCATTTTGAGGAGGCTCTCCTTGCCCGGCGGTCGACGTAATAAAGACCACGTACTCCTCCTCTAAAAGTGTCTGCAGAGGGATAGAATCCAAAGTGGCTAGGGTCGTAGACAGACCTCGGGTCGTAGCGCGCCCCGCGAGTCGTTTAGCTTTCTTCTCAGCAGCTCCGCCGTCAGATGCATAGAGAACGAGGAGAGGAGGAGCGTCTATTGAAGTGAGGAGATCATTGTAGGACTGTTGGGCACGTTGTTTTCTGGCTTCTTTGACCGTGTCACCGAGATTACTGACGAGCTCTGCCGCAATCTGAGGTTTCGAGCGAGTCAGTTGAGAAAGATGATTTTGGCGGTCAAGGAACTGTCGAAGCTCGTTCTTGATTGCATCAGAATCTAGAGAGAAGGGTTCTTTTCCATCACGTTCCTTGCTCGGATCCCATCGATATAAGGGCCAATAGCCGGCATCAACTGCCAGTTTAGTTTCTTTGAGAACTTCAAGCGCTGGAGAATCCTCTGACCGGTAGGGGAGATATGCTAGAATGACACTAGGTCCATCAAATTTATCTGCTTCTATCAAAGCCTGTAGAACTTGCGCATAGGAAGAAAAGGCGGCGACACTGGCAACATATACATCACCATGATTCATAGCATAGAGACCCACATCATGTTTTCTGCGTTGAGGGTCTGAATGTTTGCGGGATGTATATGGTAAACTGTCGATGATAAGGATGTTGACGTTGAGACCGGAGGCGATGGCATGATGGAGACCGGAAGCTCCCAGGTCGTATGACCATACATCTGAGCCAATGATCCATCTTGAGACAGCAGGAAGATGCGACCGGAGAGAAAGAATTTTCGACGCTGCGGGATGGTCGACGTAGGAAGATTGAAGAGAAGATATAATGTCCTTCGCAAATTTTCGGCTTTGGTCACCATCGTCTTTCCGAAGAAGCCAGTTGCTCAACAGTGTATGAAGGTCGTGTGGAACTCCTTCTACATGGAGTAACTCTTTCACTGAAGCGACAAGGTCTGCACGTTCGTCAACTTGGCCACGGACACGACCAAGAGCAAATTCGGGAGTTGTGGCAACCTGGCTTTGGGCTGAAGCAAGGGAGGGTGAATTTACAATGTCAAGTCTGTCACCGAAGATATGTACAAGAATTTTGGTATAGGCTGATTCGTGCTTTGGAACGACAGGGACTGATTTGACTAGGGGTCTCGGAGGAAGGGTACCAAGCCGTAGCGGAAGTGAAGGAGATGTAGTTAGTTTGAGAATATCAGACGGGGCAATGTTACAGACATCTCCGATCATGCCGTTGAGAACCATAGGTCGCAGTTTGGCATCTCGATGTTGGAGAGCACTCACGATCTCGAGATAGATAGGTGTCCACTTCATTGTCCAACTATATACTTGTTCGAGAACAATGATACGCTGCACAGAAGCAGGGATGGCACTGAGAAGTCTGGAATGAGGTAGAGGATTGAGGAGGTTGAGGGTAATGAAAGAAACACCCTCAACCGAAAAGGCAATATCTCGTCCGACAGTGATAATAACTGTTTGGGGTTCTGAGAGACCACGAATAACGAGATCTGCTAGGTCACGTCCGACTTGGCCTTGTGTTTCTGCTGCAACAGCCTGGTAAGCATTGAAATTAGAGATCACACTTGGATCATCAACCGGGGCCCAGCCAGATTGACCAATGACGTCATGGCCATTTGTACATCCATCGGAGACCTTTTTGGGAATTGCATGTCCGATACTCGATGAGGGATAGGCTTGTTGCTTGTCGGCAAAGAGGAAAGAAAGTACTTGTTGCTCTGGGAGAACGTTCAGGGATATGGACTCTGGCTGAAGTTGGAACGCATGAACAACAGCCTTCTTCTCCAATCGGGCCAGCCGGGCTGCTAATAAGGCGTTATCGTGCGCTTGCTGTGCGGTTCTCGACAAAAGAAAGAATGGGATGGAAGACCGAAGAAGGAGAACGTCGGAGAGATCATAATCAACAGCGATGTGGAGGACGACAGGACGGGACGACAAGTCTGCAAGGTGTATTACAAGGCGGGTTAGAAGATTGGAGTTTGAAGTCGCGGTGAGACTTGTCAGTTCGGTAGGGTTTTGAAGTATTGTCGAGCCAGGATCAGCCCCGTAGGGTGTAACGAATAAACGGGGTGAACTTGAGGTAGACCCCGCCAGCAAAGGATACTGTTGGGCGAATACTGAAGGAGCAGGAAATTGAGGCTGAGAGTCAACTACCAGATCAGAGGTCAGGTAGGCAATACGCGCAACAGCATTAGAAGTATGATTAGCCGTCATACCGTCCTAGGACCAGGGTCAAATCTCACTAAGTAAGAATGCTGAATACGCACCTATGAGTGACAGACGAAAAGATGTTTTTTTATGAAGAAAAGAACAAAGGCGACCAATTTCCATCTGCACGTTGATTTAATTCGTCCCAAGCACCTCATCCATTTGCAATTGTTTGCAATTACAAATGCTACGATACATTGATCCGGTAATCTGATCATCGCTGCTAGTGCGCTGCAAAGGCTCCCCACTTGACTCATGGCAAGTTTGGGAACATACAATTTTTCGTAATGAATTGAGAGTGCGGTGGGTAACATAAGACAAGTGTATATTGGTGAAGATAAGCAGGCTCAAGAATAAGCAACTGTCTATATTCTCACATAGGACGAGACTGAGGTGCGTAAAGAGAAAGGTAATACTTGAGGTATGTGGTATGTACATAGCAGTTTGACATTCATCGAGACGCGAACATATGTTGATTTGCTGCCATGGATTCCGACTGAATGAGGGTGATAAATTGGGTCTGATCAAGGTTTGTCAATGCCTCATCTACGATCGAGTGAGAAAAATTATGTTGTCTGATGTTGAGAGTCATCTTTCTTCGCTTCCTCGTCAGAAGGATTCAGTTGACCAGCAACGGTCATAAATCTGAATAACACAGATAATGAATTAAATCGGTAAACTCCCAGTGAATAATTGGCATACTTAGCTGCATCCAATACAGCAAAAGTCCGCATTGCGTGGAGATCGACTTGAAGCATCTCGCAAAGATCGGCAGTCTGGTTGATAGCCCTGGACATACGGCCAAGACTAGCTGCGAGTTGGCTATATAACTTCTCTTTGGTGTGTACTGCGCTTGTAGATAATGAGGACATCGATTTTGGCGTAGGCGTTATGTGTGTCACAAGATAACGGTGCACACTGTTACTTTTCTTCAAAAATTGATTACCTGGTGTTCGATCGCATTCCGCGATGACGTACATAATACACTACGATACATATAGACGAACCACAGCAGAGAAAAAAACATAGAAAAGGAAAGAAAAATCACTCGTAAACTCTCAGACAAGGATGAAGGGAGAAAATGTATCACCCGGTGGGCGTTCTGATGTCAAGTTGCTGCCTGAATTGGGATGTCAGGTCACCTGATGGGGTCATCTCACATGTCAAGTCGTCTGGACTTGTCACACAGTCACGTTATGGCTTGAGAACCTCAAAGGTACGTCGTTTGAATGTGCTTCTCTTTATTGTTCTGAGATTAAGGAGTTCATGTCCTTTGCTTCTGCTGCAATTGAAGGTCATGATCTATTGGTCAATGGCGGCTTTCGGAAGGTCAGATAGGCTGATCAGTAGTATGAACAGAAACTCAAAAGGCTGGTAAGGTAACCGGGCAACGGCGGGCATGTATAAGGTCACAAGACTGTTACGCGTTGGACTGATGAGCTGCCCTTTTCGATCATCGAAAACACACAAAACTAGATGTCATCGTAAGAGAAGTTTCACTGTTTTTTAGGGAGGAAAATTGCAGCAAGTCTGATGTGCAGGTAGACTCATCCGGGTCTGATAGCCGGTAACATTTATGGCGTGACAGTAAAGTTTGTCTGAGTAATTCGTCGATTTGAGTAGAATGTTTTACATGGAGCCCTGAGGATTATTCAGAGGACAAGAGAGCCTCTCGTGTAGATAAGATACTGATGCATTATTCTTTATTCTTCTGAGAGGAGTCGTTAAGGTGTGTTCCCATTTTGGAAAGGACCCTGAGAGGAACCCAATCGACCAGATTTTCCATCAAAGAGGGTTTCTTCCCATCCACAATCTTCCGAGAGGTTCCTTTCCTCTGTCCTTGTTGCCATCCTGGAACTCTTCAATAATCCATGTCATTTCACAAAAAATGGCCAAAAATCAGTTCAATGGTGAGCCTCTTCGTTGGGACATCTGTTTCAGTATATCTGCACACCCTTGCAGCATGGCAGTTCTCTTGTCCCTTATAACAAGTACAGTACATATCTGATACTGATCTCCCTCTTATCAGTACTTCCAAATACCCAGACCATCCCTATGTCGCCGCCTCATTCCGTAGGCGTTCCTCAGAATGTTTGTATCCAGGATGACGATGACGACGACATCTGTCCCGTATGTGATGGCGAGTGCACCTGTGACAATAGGCCACATGTCCTCCCCCTGCCTACGTCGTTGGATCAATCCAGTTTCGCATATGCTGGTTTGTCTTCATCTACTATCTCGTCCATTCCCCGTTCTTCATCCAAACCCAACCCCCTCAAGATCAAACTTACTGTACCCCAAAAACCTCTTCATTGCAAAAAACTTTCATCAGCTCCCAAGAAAATCCAAGAGGTGGCTTTGGGCTTTGCACCTGTCGGAGAAACTCAATTCGACAACTTCCCTCAAAGCAAAAAGACAGTTCTGAGGCGCAGAGGTAGACCTCCCAAAACTGTCACTGCAGCGCGTGAGCTTGGAAAGGCACAACCTACTGTATGCCTACACTCACCCTCTTCTCCTTCACCTTTCGCCCAACCGTCAGTTCCAAATGTAGGCAGCAGCAGGCGTGAAAATCCAGGGTTGCCACAGAAGCGAGGGTCCAAGGCAAAAACTGTTGGTCCTAGGCGGCCGTCGAAACGCAAACGACGCGCCTTCGGTGACCATCACGATAAAAAGTCTTTCTCTAATCTTAGTGATGGTGATTACGATTGTGATGACGATGACGATGGCGAATCCGCCAAATTTCCAACATTCCTATCTGCGTCCGGTCTTTCGTCTACTGATTCAGGCGATTCATCGTCGTCTGATCTAGACTCCCTTTCATCCGCGGGTGATTCTGACATCGAAAAGGAGGAGGAAAATTATATCGTATCTCAAATCCATGAAAAGGCCCGTCTACGTCGTGAGCTCTTGAAAGAAGACGAGATTCGAAACCATAGCTCTCAGAATGACTGGGTGATTAGATCCAGAAAGAAGAGTGTCGATCTCAGTGATAATGAGATGAACGTCGACTCTGATGTCACTGAGGACGATGATGAGGAAGACCAAGCGGTTGATGAGGCTGAAGAAGAGACAAATAACAGGGCCGTAGGTGCGGGCTATGCTGGCCTCGTCACTGTATGGTCCGATGATGAAGAATCGAGTTTCGATGCTGATATTTTCTTTGCCAATCTCACCGACTCCGACGATAACAGTAATCAAAGTGATTCTTCCTGCTCTGGAGCGGGTGAGGATGGCGATCACTCTGACATGGATGCTGCCTCCCATAGTGACACAACTGAGCTCATCTCGCATAGCCACGGGCCAGAAAACCTCCAGCTTGAAGTAACTCAGGGATGGGATGGCCAAGTCGTCTTCACCAATGGCCTGAACGACGGTCGGGGACTTCTCGATCTAGATTTTGAGGTCAAAGCGTCCCAATTTTTGCCCGAGGTAAATTCAGGACCTGCCCAAGATACCGACGTGGACATGTCGCCTACACACCACGGACCTTCTTCCGAGAGTGGTTGCGAGGAAGGCTTTGATGGGGCTGAAGGCGATACCACCGATGAGGAGCTTGTGGGTGAAGATGATCTACTGAATGAGCGAGCGATGCAGCTTTTTAATCTTCCTTCAAGTGTTTCCGCCGTTAATCCTCTGTCAACTGTTAGCCCCGCGGTGAGCCCAGCTCGTCATCGCTTGGTATCTAGATGGCAGGGCATGGAATCATCCAAGCCTGGGGATAACCTTGCTGGGAGATTATATTGGGATTCCGATGACCAGGATGAAGAGGAAGAGAAGCGGAAAGTAAAGAGTCTACCTCAACAGCCCAGAGGACCACGGGCCGGAATCTTTGTATCTGCTCAGGAAAACCGCAAGGCAATTATTGATGGGACTAGGGAGGTACCCTCGCCCCATCCGAGATTCAGCCGGTGTCGTAAATCTCTTGCCGCCCCTAAGACTAATTTGGTACGTCTTCAATGCGTTTTTGTAGTTGTTCTGATTATGCTTTCTCCTCGCTTATACACACATGCTCATGTACCTCCTTTTCCTTATACGTTTTAGATCGAGAAATTATTGAGTAGGAACCTACTGAACAATCCGAGGTCTGCCCCAACATTCTCAACTACATCAGAGATATCGTCCCCCTTGCAGCTCCTATCATCTGATAATGATTTTGGATCCTCATCCCCATCCCTGGCTGTCCCTGTCATGTTCACTGAAGAAGCTGAATATGTCACTGAATCTATCAACCTCGATGACGTTCTAGAAGCGTCTTACCTTGCTCCCGAATCCTCCGAAACCACTGGCTCTCTCGTAAAACAACTCAGTGGCGACGTTAAGGAAGACGATGATTTATCTTCTGACAAGCATCTACAAAACCTTAATCGGTGGGATTTGATTCCTGTCAGTGCTTTTCGGCGAACCCGGGAGAACGGCGGATGGAGCTCAGACCACTATCCTCACACTCCTCACTCAAGCGTGGATTATAGCAGCATCATGAAAGCCAGCCCACTCAGCGCGATTATGTGGCCCAAGGAGAAGGAGCGACAGAGGAGAAGAAACTTCTTGGAACCAATGTCAATCTCTCCTGTGATTCTTCCTGTTGGTGACAGCGATCGTGCGGCCACTGGCGCAGAGACTCATCAGCATGACTTCAATCAGGATGTACCGAAGGATTCGCAAAAGCTTCGGAGAGAGTCAAAGAGGGAAAGAAAGCTCAAGAAGAAGAACTGGGGTCAGGTTCACCACCACCAACACGCACATCACCATCATTGGCACTCCCATCAACATCATCCAAACTCCAAAACGAGAGGAACAGCATCAAATCAACGCTTCCCGTCTGCTGTCCCCCCATTCAATTTGTGATCCCAAGTAGCATCTGAAAGTTCTTGTCAGCATCCATCATGTCGTCACTTGTTGAAGGCACTATCATACCAGTTCTGGGGACACAAACTCCTTGATCCATGCCTTTTTCCATGTAACCCTCGCCTTCTCGCACGTCGTTTAATGTAAAATTCTCTACCGTCTATCAACCCCTGTCTCCCATCCAAGTATGTCACCATTGTATCCCCACCTATGTCACTGTTTCTGTCTTGCCATTTTTACTTTCCATCTCATTTCAACGTGCTTGCAAAATCATTCCCATCATCTTGATTCCCAACACGTGTTTTCACATTTTCATTTCCTCCCAAAATTTTGCTGCAGAATTATCTCCTTTATGCAATGCACGATATGAATATGTCGTTCCACCCTTCCTTGTTTTTTTCACATCTTCCTTCTGCTTGGGCTCGACCAAAAGTTGCCACATCCTTGTGTATAATAATGGTTGGTAATCGTAGTGTATCATGACAAACGTGGATTATGAGATTCCGAAGTAAAATGCCTTTAGTACATCAAAGAAAGCTCGGTTAGTAGAACCCTATAACATCCACACCCTACTCGAAACTGTTCGAGAAAAACCATTGGTTCCATCGTCCAGATGCTCATCGCATCTTTCCTGAAGCGGTATCTCTCTGCAGCTATATGGTCGCTTAGTCTCCACCCCAACGCAAACCTTCCAAATGGTGTGGTTAGCTAAAATCACGTGCTTCAACATGCCATCAATATCTCCTTTTGCCCAAATGATCAGCCATATACGAGAATGGACCAAGATGAATACGTTGAAACTTCAGATGTCGAAGAATTAGCTGATGCTTATTCCTTGCGGCGTTGGCGTGATTTCGAAGATGTGATCAAAGGGGGACAATTGACACCTGTACACTCTCAGACGATTCATCCAAGTCCAAAGACTGAGACCCTCCGGAAGCGCAGAAAGGTAGTTTACACTTTACTTACAGGGTCTCTGGCTGAAATTTGGTCAGCTTAGCCATGGACTCACAGAAGATACCCGAGTATCTGTGTCCTCTTCACAGACGAGATCTCATGTTCAAAATGAGACTCAAAGTCCGCATTTCACATCTCAATACAAAATATCCGACAAGGGGAACCCCAATACTGATACTGCTTCAGAGAATGTAAAAGTGAAGATACGAGGTGATCAAGAACCTGGTTCACAGGCTCGGACCCATGTTCGAAAGGTCTTTCATATGGATGATACGGCTGTCATGGAACATGTGAAAGCCTGGACCTCCTCAAGCTCTCCTCGCAAGGCAACGGAATTGCCAAACAAATTTCCACGGGATTTGAGGCCTTCACAGCGATCAGCAGATGACAAATCGTTCGATCAGCTTGTAGGTATAGGTGTTTTCTGCCTATCCTCACACTGTTCAGATGTTCAGATATATTCTTAGTCTCTTTCCCTGCAAGACTATTCCAAGCGACCATTCTCCTATGTTGTACTATCTGCAAAGTCTCAAACACAAATAGATGCACGAGACGAGTCTGAAGATGAGCTAGCTGTTGCAAAGCTTAGTCCTCCCCTGCGTCGTTCTGAGATCAGAACTTCCGAACTACACCAATTGGATGCAACTCGCGCGGACACACCATCAAACTTTTCAGGCACATTTTCGCTTGTCCCCGTTGAGAGTTCACAATTGTGTGCTGAGGATCATGTTGCTCAGGACGCTGCTACAAGCAATTCACTGCATATCTCAACTATAGAGACAAGAAGTGTCGAGGATATAGCCTTGAGTCGATACCCACTTCGTCGTCGTCAACCTAATCAGCTCCGTCCATATTCATATGACGAACTCTATTACAAAACTATTTTGAAAGATAATCCAGCTGCTATCATCAATGGCATTCGCCATAAGCATCGTGCCTATCATCAGGAAGATCATTATCAAGAGGATGACGATTATGTTCAAGAAGAGTCTCAACACCAGGATGTGAGTGGTGGACATGAAACGCAAGAAGACCTCTCGCTCGTTGCCCGGCCATTACCTTCTTATATCCAGCCTTTGAGTGAGTCTGACGACGGCGATTCGGATGGTCTCGCTCAAGAAGTTCGTCGCATTGAAAGAGACCGGAGGCGAAGAGAGAAGGAAACGAGGGAAAAGACAAAGGAGGGACTCAAGCAGAAAGAGGAGGAGAAGCGATGGGGACAACAACGTTTAAGGCGTAAGAAAGAGGCTTCGAGGGCACCTAGACGATTTCCTGTGTCTAACACTTCTACTCCTTTGGGAAGACGTAGTTCAGATGTAAGTGGCCAGCTATGGTAAGAAAATTGGTCTGATCATCAATCAATGAACAGGCGACAGACATCCTGAGTCCACCTGATATTCAATATTCTCTGACAAACTCACCTCAGAGGAGCGTTCGACTTCCTCCAGCTCAATCCTCACTCTCTTCAAAAGGGACAAACGAATTGGATGTACTGCGTGACTATTTCATGAATAATCTAACTGCTAGCCCTATATCCATAGAGGGAGATGTTCAAACACCAGAGTCAGAGCCTCTACAGAACTCTTTTACTTCATCAGCTCGATTGTCCGTGCAGAAAATTTTGAAAGTCACTGATACTGAGGACAAATCTCCAGTCACGAAAAAGCAGCACGCAAAGAGCTCAGATTCAGGCACTGGAACTTCTGAAGAGGAAGAACCGTTAGATATAGGCAAGCGTTATCATGAACTCTTCAGATTATACCCTGCTGGTTATGCAAGAGAACTTTTGAAGGACACTCAGCATCATCGGTCTCGTCGGCTCGCCATCGATGATCTACAGGAGGGGGGACCTCTTCTTCCCGGCCAATCGCGTATCCGGCGAGTTGTTAACTCAAAGGATGTCAGGGACATCCGCGGAGATTCTGACAGCGACGAAAGTCGAGTCGAGCCGTCATCCCAGTACATGTACGATGGAGACATTCGTGATTTTTTTCATTGCGAAACGGGTTCTGATACTGCTTCTGGTCTATCTCGAGATGGTAAAGCCCAGACAGCGCCACCACAGCCTATCTTTTGCGAGCCCGTGGTTTCAGTCCCTGAAACTATTGAAATCTCGGATGAAGAGATTACTAGCTCAGAAGAGGAAGAACAAGTTGATGATGAAGATATCCAAGCTCTTCTTGGGGACGATGATGCCGGGACCATCTATGAGCCAGGTTTCGGGAACGGTAAGATGAAAGAGGAGAGTATGATTGATTGGATGTTGTCTCGAACACGTATCGTTGGTTCAAGCATCTCCAAGGCCAGGGCTGGTGGGCGCAAACAGTCCCGTTCTCACGCCAGCGGTCATAACAGCAATGCACATAGAAGGTACCAATATGATGTCAAAACTCGCGATGCCTACAAGTTTGGGAGTGAGCGTCAGACACTGCTCTCGTTTGAGAACCACGCTACATCACTAAACACGAAAAATGGCAAACCGAGAGGTAGGGTAACGTTTCATCACAGCCGTACATAATAGTGTTTTGATTAATTCATCAGCTGGAGTGGCAACCGAACCGATTGAGCTTGCGATTGGAGGTTTGGAAAAGGGAAGACGGAAGAGTTGGAAGGCAAGACGTGAGGAGTTGAGGGGGAGACACAAACTGCAGGGTGTCTACTCGATGGCCAACCCGCACACATCTGAGATAACGTCTGGGAGATCAAGAAAGCCAATGAAAATTACCATTGATCTTGATGATGCTAATTTCTATCAGTCATTTGCAGCCGGCACATCTGGTCCTACTTCAGCAAAAAGTGAAAAGCCCAAGCTCCCATCATTTCATGTAGACCATGATAATGACCACCGTAACCAAGAATTAGAATACAGCCAACATCCCCTAGTCAAGCGGCCCCGAAATTCGGTTGGAAAATGTACCGTTGACATGGGTATAGACGCCCTGAGCCCAGGAGTGTCCTTTAGCCCGACAAGTTATATGCGTGAAGGCCATCTACATGATCTGATACACACCCTCACATCTGATCAAGCACTTCAACCTAGTCCTCTCTATCTCTGTGAGATAAATCTGAGTCCTTCGCAGGAAATGGCCACGTTTCTCCAAAATTTGGACAAGATCTTCGAAGGTTTACTTGACTTGATCTCAGATATTCCTTCCGAAGGTTACGAGGAAAAAATAAAGGACTGGGGCAATCTGTCTCGATCAGCTTGTCGTTATATCACTTGGTTATATACTATGGATCCTTTGAATGGACGTGAGCAACTTGGATCCTTCGTCAAGAACAAGGTGCTATCCATCATATCAATCCTCAAATCCTCAGCCGCAGCTATGAATACGGCAAACATTGCCCTATTATCTTTAAGCTGGTTCTGCCTCGAGACCTCAATTCGATCCGGCTATCGATTATTCGACGTATCATCAGGACCGTTGGACTTCAATCCAGCTCATGCATCCGCAAGGCTGTTGCTCTACCGTTTGGTGGAATATGGAACCCATATACCTTACAAAACCACAAAAAAGAATCAAATTATTGACGAAACGAAGATATCATCTTATGCCGCCCAGATATGGGCATGCTTGATCCATCTCCTTCCTGTCTGCGACGCCCGGCAAAACACTAATCCTAAGTCCTGCCAGGATCATCCCCTTTGGGTTGAACTCCTAACCTTGCATCATACGCTCCCTTCGATCAACTGTCTAGAAACCTGCGAAAGGATATGGGAGGTTGTTTTCACACTGATGGTACTATCACAATTTTCGGTTTTCGGAATTGTTGGGAGCAGTTTCCACCTTTCTTCGTCATGGAGCTTGATAGCTTTTGCTATCAAGCAATCACAACTGGCACAGAGCAATGGCACACTGCAACATCTTGGATGTGACACACTCGAGAAACGAGACAAATACACCAGAGTCATGATATCTCGTTGCTATCGGTTATTGGATTATTGGAAGTGGGATATGGAACAGTCGTTCGGCGCCTTAAATCAACATGTCGACATCTTTCGTGCTCGCAACTTTATCAATTTGCAGGATGAAGAGGCAGAATATCCTGATTTTATGTTGAACAGTGACTGGGATTCCCTTTCTCAATCCAGATCTGACACAGACCCTGCGTTCACTTCGATATTGAGACTTATCAAACGGGCTGTCGACGCTGATTGCCTAACGGAACCAGAAATAACGAAAATGGTCGCGCTCATCATCCCAGTTTCGAGATTTAGGGTACAGAAGGAGAAGGTACCAGGTGCGAATGACCTTTCGCCGATTTGTAATCGCTTCGCAGCACTAGCTCTTGTTATTGCTATCGACCCGGAATATGCTACCCGAACCGTCAAACAAGTCCATAGTAGCATCGACTTTGCAGCGTCCGATACCACGACTCAGCTACTTACGATCCGAGGTGTCAAGTTGCTGGCGACCCTCATGATTCAAAGAGACGTACCGTTGCAAGAAGTTGCGAAATGGCTCGCAACAATTATCAAGAACGTCGCATCCGAGCTTCAGTCTCTCAGATCGTGTACAACTAACCAGCCAAATCAGCGAAGGGATAAGACCAGGAACTGTTCACTCCTCATTCTGTCCTTGTATGCGACAGGTCGTGCTGTGATGGAGGCCTTTGCGAGCAGAGGTCAGTATCCAGAGCCTACATTTCTCCGTACGTTCATGTATCATGATCAACTGGATCTAAAGCTAACATCCCTCAGTCGCCTTCAAACCGTTCCTAGAATCATACAAAGCAATTGAAGAAACAACTCACAATCTAGGTGAGATGCGGCGTTTCATCGAGAGCTTTCTGGACGCCAGGGCGATGCTCTCTCCACCAAGAGAACCTACGCTCCCAAATGCACAAGTGAATGATCCAGAAAGTCAGGATTATGCCGATTTCGATTTCGGGATTGACCTCAATGATCCGACTACTTTGGCTCAGTTGAATGACACAGAAGTTGCTGTTGCCTTTATCAAAGAAAAAGAACAGGGCGAACTTGCTGACAAGGTTCGTCGAGATTGTCTTCTGTGAGATATACGCCTTACGGAAATCCCAGGTGATATTTCCCTTTTTTTGGGCTTCTTGCTGGAAGATCCAGAAATTTTGCGCAACCGCAGCTGAGCCGGTCGTACATCTAAACACTCTTAGAACTTTGGACAGCTGGGCGCATTGCTTCGGCGGGTGCATGCACATCTTGATCCAGCATGGAAAGGTCCCGTCTGTAAGGTGGTATCCTCCGTTGATAGATAATGACACTCATGATTCTTCTAGCGCTGGAACTTTTGCCTGGATGAAATAGAATCTTTTTGGCGAAAAATTCGAATTGGCTGGTTGAGTGTACGAGTACGAGTTGCTATTTATAGTGAGATCATTCGTTATGATCCTGGATTCTACGGAGTTGAGTTCTTTTCCTTCGTTCTCTCTCATCTGATTTTTGACAAACAAGTTAGCTAAGGACTCATGAACTGTTGGAGACTTTTTTTGAATCTCTGGCCACGCATGATCTCACTGGCGAGCCGAGATATTGGCGATACGTTGTTGCAAATGAAATCAATCATAATCCGCTATTTAGGGACGTGACCGAATCGTTGTTGAGATTCAGTTCTCAAATAAACCCGCAACCAGATGAGATTAATCAACTTCGAATCTCTCTTTTGACAGGTATTGAAAGTCGTTGTGTCCAAGGCGTCTCCCCAGTTGACTCAAGTATTATTTCAGGTTTTTTTAGGAATATTGATTTGAGTCTCAGAGAGTCTTCTGAGACAAGGTGTCAGAGCTCCATTTGTATCGATATGTGTCTCAAATTCCTTTCGAGGGTCCGGACCAACAGTCAGGTGAGAGAGGGAACGATTGAGTCTTTTTATAAAAAGTATGGTTTGCTGAATTAGGAGTATAGGAATTTTCGATGAGTCCTGAATTGAGTGTCGCTTATGGAGTCTGGTGTAAGGAGGTTCTTGGTTTATTGAACGACTATCCTCTGCTGAAGAGTCATCCACGTCTCAAGACGATATTGGATCTTTTATCTTGAGGGAAAAAAATGACGTCCCGTCTCATGTCCTTTATACTGGCTCGGAGAAACTTCAGAAGTTCGTCAGGTGATGGCAAGCACTTTATACTTCTCTCACAACAAGAGAAGAAATGGGGTTTTGTGGGGGGAGGAGAGACCGATTTTTATTTTATTTTTTCACCACGTGATGAAAAATTGTAGGTAGGAATTATTTATTTGAGGTCATAGATCTTGTATGTTCGCTTGTCATGATGTAGGCCGAGAAGGAAGGTATTGCACCAAAAGAAAAAGAAAAAAAAGAAAATTTCAACACGTCGTGTCGTCATCTTACAAAAATAGATATTATTGACTCGTCAAACGCAGCAGCAGCAGCCATTGCCATTGCCACTCACGATGGACACTTCAGATTCATACTCATAACATAGAGTCAAGGCAGAGATAAGGAGGAGAGAGAAAAAAAAACAAAAAAAAAGTCGTACATGTTCGTGACTGTATCATCATAGATTCATAGATTGGGGTCATAGGTTCTCGTATCTAAAGGCGGAGGCGTAAAGGACGACGATCAACAGAAATGATTTTCACGTATCGATAGTGCGTGTGTGTGTGAGAGAGAGATCATATCAGACAACCACCACTACAACGCCAGATTGGATCCTCGCGACATCATCATCCGACTTGTCCACAAAACCTTTTCCCACCATTTCATCACCACCACCGCCACCACCACCAACAAGTCCACCAGCCTCAGATACATCCGGATCCACATCCACCACTTTCACATGGGCCGAGTGCCCCTCATCATGGACAAGAGGACTACCAGGTTCAACCACAGACGACGACGACTCATCCGAAATAGACTGCACACTGTGTCCCGAGGACGAATCCAGAAACGATTCTCTCGTCGTCAAAGCACCATTCGTCTGGAGCGCCGAGCTCAACGAATTGTTCGTCGACGCAGCACTCGCTCTTGAGCTAAAAAAACCACCTAGACGAGAAAAAGGGGCAGAAGTTGATGATGATGACGGCGGCGGCGGTGGCGGCGGTGGCGGTTGTCGAGCAGATAAAGTCATGTTACTGTTACCGTCCGCTTTCCAAAGTTTAAACCCCCACCCAGAATGGGAAGCTGCTGATTTCTTGTCAGAGTCATCTCCACTAATGGCTATGGGTGGGGGCAACCCTTTTTTTCCCACCGAGGACGACTCTCCAACCTGATTTTCCGCAATGAATTCTCGAAGCGCCTTGACACACGAATCCGAAGCTTCTTTGGCTTCGTTGGCCTCACTCAACTCAACCCGAGCATCCACCAATTCCCGTTTCAAACTCTCCAGTTCCTTCTTCATGGCTTCTACTTCAGATGACGTCGGTGCATTTGTCGGTGGGAGTGGTATGGTTTCTGATCTGGGAGGTGAATTTCTGAAAAACAGGGAACGCCGTGAGCTAGGTGGACCAAGACCTGGGGCTGAGGAGGAATCTTGTGAAGAAAGAGGGTTATTAGGTTGTGTATCCGATGACAACAGATGAAGGAGACCGAGACCGTTTCCATCAACAGCACCACCAGAAGAAATTGACGAGACGCGTCTATGGTTATTAGTTCGTCCAGTCAAAGGCGTGAAGGATGCTCGTTTTGATAGCGGTGGGCTGCTTATTCCGGGTATTGCGGATCGAGATAAATCGAGTGCGCTGGGGACAGCACTCTGACGTCGACTCTCAGCTTGCAACCGCATGATTCCTCGTCTAGGACACAAAAATCAACACAAGGCAACATTAGGTCCACCAACCAGGAAACCCACCTGCTCTCTTCGACTTTATTGCGTAACAGTGAAATGGCTTCTTCATCTTCCTTGATCTTTTTCTTGGCGGCACTGAGTTCTTCTTCATAGTCTGTTGCCTTCTCCGTCATCAAAGCCAACGTGTCCTGTAATGTTGCTTCTCTCGTGGTGGAACTCTCAAAAAGGTTAACCAAATCATCGCGTTCCTTGGTCAAATCTTCGACTGTCTTTCGTAGTCCTGTAACAATGTGCACGAGGATCTGGGGGTCCAGGGTATTAGGGTTGGGTTGAGCGTGTGGATATGAACGCGAATGAGAGCTCTCCGATGCACTAGGAGTAGTTGGAGGTGAAGAACCCTCTAGCTCGAGCTGTCGTTCAAGTTCTAGACTGAGGTCGATAGAAAAATGTTTGGGCCCGCCCAGCTGTTCAGGGGCCTTTGTGGGTGTAGGTGAGGACGCCTGGGCGCCGAGGCCGCCGCTGGACGAACCGGCATCGTGTGGAAGAGACATGGTGAATAGAAAGGGTGGTTGTGGTTAGGAGAGAAGAGACATGTCCATCCTGTCACTCGGGAGTATGTGTTTGAACGCCTGGTCTGCCATCACGTGTGCACTACAATTTATATGTTATTCACATTTATCTACTCAATAGCTATTTGCACATCCATAAATTCTTTGGTGCCAGGAGCACTGCCAGGTTCACAACCACACACGACTACTCGGAAGCGTGTGTCAGAGGATCAATGCAGATGATCCCATCTCGTTCGCTCCAAGGATATCCCCAACGGTGGACCCATTCACGTACGCCTGTTGCTAGACGATTGCGAGAGGCGCCACGAAGAGAATCTTGAGTACCCGTGTGCTTCTCCTCGCCAACGATGGCATAGGCTGCGATGACTATCAGTGGCTGTCAGCATCTACGCGGAGAGTCACGCACCCAATCCGTAAAAGTGCTCATTCTCCAACTGAACAGGAGCAGGGTGAGCACCAGGCGCGAAAAAAATAGAAACAAAAGACCCACAGAGAGCAAAAAATGCTCCAAGACTTCTGTCGCCTCGTTGGAGTGCAAGCCATGCAAATCCAAGATACACTCCGTGCGTTCCTCGGCAGTCAATTTGTTATCACCCGCGTCTTTTCTAGCAATTCCCAAAATGACACCCAATCCAGAGCCACATGACTTGCCTCGACAGGTCCGATCTCCTGGATCATCGGACCAGCTCAAATCTCTTTGTCTAGCTGCCTGCTCGGCGAGGCGAGAGCGCTCACGAACGAGATTAGAAGCTGCGGTGGCCATTTCAGCAGCCATCTTGGCATTGAGGTCATGTCCTTCACGACTGAAACGCTTGGCTGCTGCGCCATCACCCCTTCTCCAGGCATCTGCAGCACGAGACAAGCAAGCATTCCTTGCAGCTCCAAGCTGTAATGCACGTTGGCGATAGGTCATGTAGAGTTGATTGACGGCTTCGCCGGTGGGCAATGTGGGCAACAAGGATGGAGGACGAAGCTTTAAACGGGGAGACGGGCGAGGCGCCACGATGGCTGACTGATGATGGAGATTATCGGCGGCAGGACCCATGACGCGGGTGATAGTGAGCTTGGGTGGCGGTTTTTTGACGGCGGCAGCAAAACGTGTACGGCTGGGGTCCAAGTATCTTGCTGAAGAGTTGATGGTGGGGGATTGGGAATGAAAGCCAAGAAGTGGAAAGTCGTCAACGGATGGATTATGGGGAGGAGGAATATAAGGAGGGGGGTTGCGAATGTGATGGCGAGACATGGCGACGTTGAGGCTGGCGATGTCTACATCTTTGGGAAGGTGGTGCAAAAACTCGCAAGATTCGTTTTTTGCGCAGGTGCCTCTGAGCCAGAAGCGGCACAGGGCGCGCTCGAGATCATGACTGGGAACGGTGAGTGTGGGTATTTTTGGAGATGAAGGGAAGAAGAAAACATACCTGAACCTGCAGTCCGCTCTGAGGCACTCTCCGGCGATAAAGTACCTGCAGACGCGATTACCGCCTTGAGGGGGGCGGCCATTGAGGTAGCGGGCGGAGGGACGAGAGGGTCTGGAAAAGTTGAGGTGGCTGTCACGGGAGACGAGGGTGATGCGATTACCGATGAGCTGGACGGTAGGCTGTGGGGGAGAGGGGGGTTGGTGGGATGGAAGGACGCGGTCGACCAAGGAGGCAATGGCGGAGTCAAAGTCGTAGCCGCTGGCGACGAGGGCGTCCTCGAGTTCTGAGGGAGCAAGAGAGGAGCCAAAGACGGAGGTGAGGACGTCGAAGGGGGTCATGCCGTCTGTGAGGGCGGTGTTTGGATCGTGGTCGTCGATGGTCGGTGGATGATAGGGATCGATGGGCGCCCATTGGTGATCGAAATCGGGGGTGGTGAAGGGGGACTGGTCGTCGTCGTCGTCGTTGTCCTCTGGGCTTACGAAGGAGCGGAGAGAGGAAGTTGGGGTGATTGGGGGGACGAGGGGGGCAGCGATGGCGAGATTGGAGGAGGGACGGGGTGAGCTGTGGGACCAGAGATCAGGAGAGGGAGTGTCTGCTCTGAGCAGCGAGCCAGGCTGTGAGGAGGCGGAGGAGAGCGGTCGCTGGATGGGTCTGAACTCTGAGGCTCTGGCGTTGAGCGAGCGGGAGGTGAGCAGCGGAGAGGCCGGGAGAGAGGCAGTCCACTGAGCATGGGCATGGGTTGCCTGTGTGTGGGTGAGGACAGGCGACGACGAGGGCGAGTAATGGCGGGAGGGCGTCGAGCGGGGCGTTTCTGGGCGAGTTTCCCTCATGGACGTCGAGCGAGGCATTTCTGGGCGAGTTTCCCTCATGGACATCGAGCGGGGCGTCTCTGCACGAGTTTCCCTCATGGGCGTCGGGCGTCGGGTGGGAGTGAGGACGACAAAGGGCACGCCTCCAACGTCGTCGCGATGTTTGTGCATGAGCTCCAGGACGTTCTCCTCGGTCTGCACGACGGTCAGCATGTGCACGTCCGACCCACTGTCGACCTACCGCCTGGCCGTCCATGCCGTACGTGGCCTCGAGCAGACCCTTGAGCTCATCCTCCTTCTCGTCGACAAGGAGGGCGACGACCTGGCCAACGAGTGTGCGCTCGTCGTCGTCGTCGTCGTCAACGCCCTTGTACCGTCGCCCGAGCGCACTGAGCAGCGCCCTTGTGTGCGGAAAGCAGTCAGCCATCACTGGGAAGACGGGTGTGACATGTGACATCCACCAGCTGTGCGCGTGGGACTCTATGACGTAAGGAGCGACCCACACATTGTATCGGGCGTCGGCCATCTCCGCGCTGGGCTGCAGAGCGTCGATCCTGTCCTTCTCTTCTTCCATCCACACATGTCTGCCACTCCTCTCCTCGATCCCGACAATCAGCTCAAAAAACGCAGAAAAGGCGCAACCCGTCTCAGCTGTGCAGAGTGTCGTCGGTGCGTCCTTGCCTCTCCTCCCACAACAATCATCTCACCGTTTCCAGCCTCAAGCTCCGCTGCGACCGCGCAATCCCATGTAGCTCCTGCATAAAGCGTGGCTGTGGCGCCATATGCCCAGACGTCCTTTTTGTTCTCTTTTTCTCTCTCCCCCATCTCACCCATGTTGATAGGGATCGCTCACCACAGGCCAGGGCAACCGGTTCGCTTTTCTCCCTCTTTCCAAGCTGAGCTCATCGTTCTCCTAGCTTCGTTCTCGCCTCCACCCAAGAACTCCATGAGAAAATATCCCAGCTCGCTAACCGTGTGCGCCAGCTCGAAGACGCCCTCCGCTCCTCCCACTCACAGCTCTCCAACGACCCCCATCCTCTCCTCGCAGAAGACCTCCTCAAGATAAAAGCGCCCTTGCAGAGAGACCCCCCTGCCCTCAGAAACGCTACCCCCTTCGCCGTCAAGGAAGAAGACCCCAACCCCGACGTCGTAGACGCCTTTGGCTCCTTGTCCATCAACTTGTCCGGCAAGTCTCGCTACTACGGTCATATCGCAAACTCTTGGGTATCCTCCCTCCCCTCCTACCCGTCCTCCATCTCATTTCCTTTTCTAGTATTTCCTTCAAGTAAGCTTTCCATCATTCCTCATCTCACTTCTCACCATTCTCTCTCAAAAAAGAACGAAGAGGAAGAAGACCAGTCTGACCACGATCAACTCCTTCTCTCCCTCCAGTCCGTCCTCACCCCTGATCTACTCACCAGGGCTGCCATGTTCCCTATATCCACTCTCCCCCATCAAGATCTTAGCTCTCTCCAGTCTCTCCTTTGGTATCTCCCTTCTTCAGGTAATGCCTATGATCTACGCACCATCTACTACTCTCATGCTGCTTGGATGTAAGTCCTCTCTCTTCCTCTCTCAGTCTGTTCTCAATCCATCTCCAGGTACAACCCCATTTCCATGGACACTTTCGACTCCCAGGTCTATACTTGCTTCTATACTTCCGACTCGAGTCTTCTCGCCCAAGACCCTGCTCTCCCACACAAACTCGCCCTGCTCTTCATCGTCCTTGCCATAGGCTCCCTCATGAACACCACCTTACCCGCTTATAACCTCGAGGCCGAGAAATATCACCAGCTCGCTCGCGCCGCCCTTTTCCACACTTCCATCTTTGATGCACCAACCCTGCATTCCGTCCAGGCTCTGGTAAGACAAGACCTTTTTCAGAGTCACCCCATCACTCACATCCAGAATCTCGCAGTATCTCATGACCTTTTATCTCTTTCTAGCAGATCGCCACGGAACCGCCTCTGGCGCCAGATGGGCCATCATGGGCATTGCTGTCAAAGTGGGCCAGAGCGTCAGTCATATGATCCATCTCTCATCTTGCCGCTCTCTCATTGGCATGTCTTCTCACAGATTGGTCTACGTGAGGCCAAGGTTTTGTTGATTTCAACTAGACCATTGATTCATTCTCTCTTTAGACAGAGACAGTGGCCGTTGGAAGATCGAGCCCGCTGAAACTCAACGTCGACGTGAACTTTTCTGGGAACTGTTTACCTATGATTCGTTGCAGTGTTTGACGTTTGGACGACCTCCTTCGTTTGCCCTTCCCCATATCGACTGCAAACAACCCCATTCTGGTGACACATCTGACGAACAAACTTGTACCTTTTCTCATCTTTCATTTTAGCTCTGAAAGCTGACTCATTTCTACCTAGTCCATGCATGGAAGCACCGATTCACCTCCGAATGCATGAACCTGTTGCATGATCAAGCTTTCGGCGCCAAGATGCCGACCTACGCCACAGTCTTGCAACTGGACAGAAAGATGCGTGCATTTCCTGTTCCTCCGATTCTGCAAATTGCCGGGTTCGGAACTGTGGAAACTAGGCACAGTGGCTTTCCGGATACGATCATGCTTATCTTACAGAGGCACATTGTCTTGGCACTTCGCGAGATGAGTGAGTGTACCCGATGACTGGGTTTATCCAGGTGCTCATTGTCTGGCTCAGATCTGTTGTATCTTCACCGTAGTTTCTTTGCCAGGGCTATCAGCGACCATCCGAAAGACCCACTTGGAAGCCCTTATGGCACATCTGTCATTGCTGCATATCGTAGTGCTGGGTCTCTGGTGGCTTTGATGAGGAATCTGCATACGCAACTCAAGGTTGCCAGTGAGAGAATGTGGTTCTTGTGGACCCATATGTTTTCCTGCGCTGTGAGTCGCTCGTTACGACAGAAGATATAGCTGATCAAATTAGATTGTCCTTGGATCCATCGTGACACGGTGCCCGTCCATGAGTTTGGCACCTTCTGCTTTATTACAACTCGATTCGGCTTGTGAGCTCTTCTCCAAAGCCGCACCTGGATTCCGTGCTATGAAAGTCCTGGTGAGCCCTGGTTCTAAAGGATGGTATCTACATTTTCATATGACACCGTTGAACAGAAAATCATGCTTCAGTTACAACAGAGAGCTCATTATAGCCTGGAAGAATCTAGGCGAGGACATACGATAGCTAACCGATACCCAGTAGGTTCTGAACCTGTCTCCCCGGACCACGACAACGACGAGCTCGCGATTCTAGGAGGCAAGACGCGTCTTGTGGCCAATATTGAATTACCATCGTCTCCCAATCTCATGGAAAGGTCGCCGAATTCACACAACCCGATTGTTCCGCTGCCCTTGTCGCCTACGATGCATCATCACATGGACCCGAGTGTGGTTGAATATTTGCACTCGTTTGGACCTCCTGTTGTTACCCATAGTGGTGGTGGTGGTGTGCCGTCGGAAGCAGGTGGAAATCAGATGAGTGCGCAACAGCCGAGTGCGGGTTTTTCTGCCGAGGTGGAATTATCGCCGGTGTCGGTTTATGGGATGACATCTATGAGTACACCGACGAGTTATGGAACGCAGGATTCTTTAACGTATATGTCGTCATCATCACCTACGCATCCACATCGGCGAGTTGGTTCTTTGGGTCATCATCATCAACAACAACAACATCAACATCAACAGCATCAACAGCATTCAGGATCATCTCATGATGGAGGGAATTCGTTTTGTGATGTTACGATGGGTTCTTCGACGACGACGAATCCGAATCCTGTTGTTGTTTCTTCGTTTCCGCAGTATTTTCCAGTGTTTGATTATGGGAGTGGGATGATGAATGGAAATGGAAATGGAGGGATGGCATCGACGACGACGGCGACGACGGCAGCGACGGTGGGGGGTGGTGGTGGATATGGGGATGCACCGATTTTGGATACGCCGAGTCCTAGTGGTGGTGGACAACAACAGCAGCAGCAGCAAAGGAAAGCGTCAGGATCGCCTGAAGGGAATATGCAATCGATGTGGCAGGACTTTGTGATGGGGTTACAGATGACTACTTGAAAAGGACTTGTGGAGGGGATTTTTTTTTTTTGGTTTTTGGTGCTGTCGATGGCTAGCTGTCGTGTCTAGTTTTTTGTTTTTTGTTTTTTTGCTTGTGTGTTTTTTTGGAAGCTATGTGTAAGATTGTTTTTGTGTGTGTTAGGGGTCTATGACATTGGCGTTTGGTTTGATGCGAGATATGTATGTGTGTTTGTGGGTCTGTAGCTGATGAGGGCCACGTGAGGGGCCACGTGTGGAGTTCTGTATTTATTTATATACTGCAACGTGAGTTGCTTAATGTGATTTGTGTTGGCTGGAGGTTTGAGATTCAAGAGTCTGTAAGGGGTCTGTCTGTAATGTGGGGTGGTGTTGGAGTTTGAGGATGCCATGGCTTGTATGCCATCCTTTGAGAAGGTATAGTATCCTTGGCGTAAGATGGTGCAGAATCTTTCGTAGCATTGTATGCTTTTGTGTGGATGTGATGTGTGATAGTATGAGATCAAGGCGTGACCTGATGTGATCCCTCTTTCGTTGTCGAAAGGGTGTGTCAAATAAATATTCAGTCTACCTTTCTTTCCTACGCCAATTTAGCAGCTACATCATGGTCGATGCGATAAAACGGCTTTCCCCTTGTGTTTGATACCGAGACTGACAGGAATGTTTGCATTTTCTTTCCTTTCATGGTACTCAGAGTCAATTTGGATTGAGTAAGATTAATACATTTGAGGACGGAAAGCAATACTTACTCAAAGGCATGAGGTCTCCTGTGCCTTCTATAACGGATGCAGTGGGTTAACCAATTGTAACTGGAGACTATGTCAGCCGTTTTCTTTCGGCTGATGCAAGCCGGGGCACTTGTAACACCGCCATGCTTCTGGACAAGATGATCAAATTCCCACTTGTTATATTTGGCGAGGCAGTGGCAGCTGCCTCAGGTTCCACAGCCTTGTCCACCTGATAACATCATATCCACTTTCGCAACGTTGTCTCCTGCTTACTCTGAATCAATGGCAAACCCAGGTGAAACTGCCACTATGGTACCAACTATCCGAATTGTTGGTGAGTACAGTTCTGTCCCATCGGCTCAATCTATCAGCAGGCTAAACTGCATCTAGAATTCATCGGGAAGCTCGATCAACCATTGCCACAATCATTCATTGTCAAATACTCTGACAAGGCGGATAGCCATCTCCAAGATACTGAAGGGAAACTCAAGAAAAACTTGGAGGGAGAGCAGCGTCTGAAGTTGACAAGCAAATGGTGAGTTGAACGCCACATGCCTAGGCAGTGCTGAACATTCGTAACAATGTAGTATTCTCAAGCAAGAAAGTGAATTGGATATTGAGATACACCGGAAGCATCCTCTGCGACGGAAGATCTCCAGTCTTGGTTATTTTTCAAACAATGATCCTTTATGTAAAGTCAGCGTTAAGTTTGACGAGTTATGGGATCACCTGGTATCAGAAACACGGGAATGTAGGTTGATATTTCCCTCGATCACTCCAAGCCTTCTCAGAATCCTTCAGCAAATTTCAAGGTTGAATTCCCCAATGGAATTCCAGGATTACACTTCTGGATCGTCGCTGAGGTACGCTATCATGGGTTGTTGTCAACATTTCTCAAATACAGATGTAGGCTTACGAGTGTGACCTGAACGCCCTGGATGGACAAATCAAGGGCACAATCAAGGACCTGAACAATTTTAGGCCTATTATAATTGTCTCGGTTCCGCAAATGATGCGGGTGCGATGTTCATTGAGTTCGGAGTAGCTATTGGTGGGGTAAATCATGGTTGACTAGCACCCATGCGCATGATCTGACTCGAAGCAGCTGAATTCTATAGTGAAATCTGTGTTTTCTTGTATTGATATTGTATACAAAGTTGGCTCCCTTTTCTATTTCTAACGTGAAGGATACTGATAAATTTGGCAGCATTTCAAGGCTCAAGAGGAATCTTACAGAGAAATGAAAAAAATGGCAGAAAGTATCAGAATCCTAGCTTCCCAGATGGATCGGCTCAACAAAGTTCCAAAATCAAACGAACTGTGCGTCACTATCCGTGAATTTCCTAGAATGATGGAAGAAGTGGTGGACTTTATAGAGAAGTGGCTCAGAAGTTGGTCAGGTGCGTATTCAGTCGCATGAGATGGATCGACGACTGAGTCGTTGGTCGCAGCCAAACACCTCCTCGTTGCCCCTCATAAGAACCAAACTATTGAATTACGGAAGAAACTGGATGCTTTCGCGACAAATTTCGACCGAGATCTTCTTCTAGAGATTCGAACAGAGCAAGGTCTGATTTTTGTGCCTGATATTCATATTTCAATCTGACTGATTTGTGGTTGTTATCAGTCACCATGGAGAAAAATGCAAAGACGGCCGCTGACAAGAAGGAGCTGGATGATTTAGTGAGGGCCTTCGGAGAGAATAGGCTTCCCCTACGCGAACCATGTATGGAAGGTACCCGCATCTTAATCTTACAAGAGATTGGAAACGAGATCAAGAATGTCGATGGTCCCAACGTGATTTGGATAAAGGGATTCCCTGGTGTTGGGAAATCTGCATTGGCAGCTAGTATTGCTGCTCAGCTACGTGAACAGGATCGCCATGTCATATCATTCCGGTTTGACCGCACACAATCCACCATCACTACAGATGCCCTCTGGCGTGTCGTCGCCCTTGGCCTTGCTCGCCTGTACCCCTCGGTGCGCCAACATATCCTGAAACTAGTCCATGACGATAAAGTGCCCGACCCATCCGACATGAATGGTAGATTCAAATCCCTGATTGAGACGCCATTATCCACACTCAATGATGTACCGCGTGAGGAACTTCCGGTGATTGTGATAGATGCACTGGACGAGTGTGGTGGCATGAGGCACGACTCGTCTGGAAAAGACGATTACAAGGGTCTTTTGCGCATGCTCAAGCGTTGGGTTCAGGTTGATCACTTGAAGAGGTTCAAGTTGGTCGTTACTAGCCGGCCAGAGGACCATATCAACAGAATCTTCCCCGAATCCGTCAGCATCCATATCACTATTCCTTCTGGTAGTGACGTCAAGTTGGGAGATAGTGCTTCTGAAGACATCCGTGTATTCCTTGAGTCGCGACTCAACGAAATGGAAATGAAACCTGCATGGATTGCCAAGGCTCTTGACTATCTGGTTCCTGGCGCTGCTGGTATTTTTATCTGGGCCACAACTGTCGCCAACTTCCTTGAAGATAATCCTGAAGTACGGTTTTGCGTTCTTGAATCGAGGAAGGAAGAGGTTGACATGGACGATCTGTATTCTCTGTATACCACTGTTGTCAGGACATCATTTGGACGGATTTTGAAGGAAGAGGTCCAAGGGATTGTCTCTGTTATGGGCGCCATGGTTTATGCCAAGCAGCCACTGGGTGACGATGTACTTGTGATGCTTCCTGGGGTTAAAATTGAGGACTCGGATGTAATGCGATTAATCCGAAAAGGATTCTCGTCTATCATTGACTCTGGCCCTATCCTTCGTTTCCATCACAAGTCATTCGAAGACTTCATTCTCTCTACCTCATTTCTACAACAACTACCAGAGTTTTCCGCTGTTCAGGATCGGGGCTATCATGAGCGTCAGCTTGCCGTATTATGTTTGAAAACCCTGTCATCACCCAAGCTCCATTTCAATATGTGCAGCTTGGCTTCTTCGACCATAAAGAATGTGGATATTCAGCCTGCTGTCAAATCCACTATCCCTCCTCTCATTCTATATTCATCTTTGTTCTGGGTCGACCACCTTACCCAGACTCCATTCGAGGAGAAGTTGCTGGAGGCAGTGAAATTTGTCATGTACGAGAAGCTATTGTTCTGGTTGGAGGTCATGGGCCTGTCTAGTAATGTTCATGAAGCATATTCGATCATAAAAAGGGCTTTAGCACGGAAGGTGTGTTCCCAGGTTATTTCTCCGCGACCCATCTGATGTTGGCTGGCCAGCCCCTCAACCCTGATAATGAGCTGATGTTGTTTATGCACGATGTCCTCAGATTCATTTCTGCATTCATGGTTCCAATCTCTCAATCTGTCCCTCACATATACCTCTCGGTGCTCCCTTTTGCACCTGAGCAATCTCTTGTCGCCAGAAAGTTCCGTTCGAGGTTTCCTAATATTTTTGCGGTCACTGGAGGGAAACCTGGTCAATGGCCAATGACGGTCTTCAGTGCAGAGTATCACAAAAATGAAGTGGACCAAGTGATCTTTTCACTAGATGAAAGCATCTTTGCTTCCATATCACGCAAAGATGGAACTATATGTATCTGTGACTCTGAGACAGGTCATTGCATTTCAGGCCCATTTGATTATCGTGTCTATGATGCCTGCTTCAGTCCTGATGGGAAGTGTATTCTACTCAAATTTCGTTCTGATGCAGTAGTCTTAGACATTGAGACGGGCGAGGAGCAGTTTCGAATCCAGGGTTCTGATTTCGCCTTCATTGATCATGGCAGAAGAATTGTCTGCAGACATTGGGTAGACAACTCTGAAGATGAAGGCTTAACTCGTCTTCTGGTCAAGTTCTGGGATGCTAGCAATGGTGCACCAATATCCAACAGGTTGTTGTTTGAGGTGAATAATGTTGCCGTCACCCGATTTTCTCCTAATGGGCATTTCCTGGCCATAGGGAGGAAGTCTGAGGATGTCATTGAATTATGGAGCTTGGAAGATGGCAAGGATCCCCAACGATTCCCATATCCTCCTGGAAATCTGTTATCGCTCCACTTTTCTCCAACCAGTGACACTCTGATGGCTGTAGAATCTCACCATATTTACCTTTGGAGATTGGACACACAAGAGATGGCAAAAGAGATGGCATCCTTATCCTTCAGCCATGCTTTTCATTATAACCATCAGATACATGTTATTCAATCACCCCTCACCAATTACCTATTTATTAATCGCGATGGTGCAGCGGAGATATGGGACATTTCTGTGACCAGCTCGACAATGATCTGGGAGACAGAGCCTCTTTTATTTATATGGAGTATTTGTCCATCACACGATGGCCACAGGTCTCTGGTTGGATATCGGGATGGAAGTGTGAGTATGTGGGATCTGGACTCGGCGATAAATCAGGCAGAGACTGCAGATACTCAAGATTATACCGATGTGCTCACAGTTAATGCGATCTCCCCTTCCGGAAAGATGGCGTCTACATGTCAATCCTCCGACATCAAATTCCTGGATACAATTAGTGGGGAAGTCGTAGCGCATACGGATCTTGAGTATGGACATTACTTGAACGTTGCATTTTCGCCAGATGAAGATCGGTTCGCGTTTCACTCTGACTCTCTCGTCACTATATATGATATGATGCACCCAGAGAATCGCGTCTCAATCGACTTCCGGCTGAGAAAGGATGCCAGGATTACGAAAGTTGCCTTCCAAACATGTAACGACGTGGTTATAGGCACCTTGTCACGTGATAACTCAACATTAACAATTCAAGTTTGGCATTGGCAGGATCCCATAGGTTTTGAATGCACATATTCTTTAGACTTTGAGGGCTTGCCCCTACTTGTGGCACCGAATGGCTTGTCCATCATCCATCTCGCATCTGGCACCACATGTTATTCATGGAATTGTGACACTGCCCAGTTTAATCCTATCCACTTTGACGATCAAGTGCATATGTACTTCCGTGGATCACCTGCGTACTCATCCGACGGGAAACTCCTCACATGTTGGTCTCCCAATGACTCCCACGTGCGAGTCTGGGACACTCAAACTGGCCACCTCACTTCCAAATTTCCAACGTCCGAGGTGGATGAAATTGCCCTTTCACCTGCTCTGATTGACCATCCCCTTGGCAACAGACTTATTGCTCTTAGGTTGAGACATGAGAACGCAGTATGCCTCTTTGATGCCTACACTGGCCATCTGCATGCTCAGATTTTGGGTTCAGCAGATGCATACATGAAGTTTTGCAGAGACGGAACAGCATTGGCATTCTATCAACCCAACATTGGTCTGAGAATCTGGGACATAGCAGATCTCACAGATGAGCACCGGTATCCCACTCATGGATATGAGCTTATGCTACAAGGCATGACAGATGGATGGGTGATGGATCAGGACAATGAGCCATTGTTTTGGGTCCCAGTCGAGTACAGAGGACGTTTGCACGCGCCACAGCTCAAAGTGGTGATCGAGGGGCCCCAAACCTCAACAATCCTGGACTTCTCTAACTCGAGGTTTGGCAGAAACTGGATAGAATGTATCGACAAAGAGTGGTTGAGAGAACTTGAGGAAAAGGAGAAGGAGGTAGGAAACCTGCTGGAGTAAGAAAACAAGTGCATCCTGTCCTCAACCAAAGTACTTAAGGTATTCGAATGAATAGGTGAGCTGGAGAGTAGGGCGAGTCTGCGGAGCTCGCTGCTCTACTCACGGTTTTGCTGTCTTGGAGTCACCAGGTTGTTACTTCAGCAAGTCTAAGGACATCCGAGTGCGTGCCAGGCTTCTGAATCGTCTTTTTGAAAAATGTTACTCCTTTGACTTGCTTGTGTATGACGGTCTGACACTCGTGTTCGATAGATGACGATTCTTCTCTCTTTCTGTGTTTAATCAACGAGATCTATTTGACCATGTAATTTGTAAAAGTTAATTCAAACCGAGTGCGTTAGAATGAAGGATAGCATCACCAAACCACGTACAAGAACCGGTGGATGATATCTAATAAATAACCCAGGTGAATATGTCTATGCGCGGAATCTAAGGTAGGCCATGAGAAGGGCGGAGCAACCGGTTACTTGAGTTAAAATGCCGTCAGAGAAACCATCATCTCCACCAAAAAGATAACAAGATAGACACACCAAAACCGACGAGGTACTGCAAAGTTGTAGCTTTCGAAGCTTGAATATTCGTCTTGAGATTGGCAATTTCCTGTTCGATTCTGGTATCGACTTCTTTCATCTTCAGCTCCTGCTTCGAACTCTCCTCTCGCATTCGTCCTTTTTCCAGATTGAGATCGAGACGGACACCTGCTTGTGTTCGTGTGATTTCCTCGCGGAGGCGTTGCTTGAGACGTTCAACCTCGGTTACGAGGCGCTCGTTTTCAGCTTTGATCATGGCAAGATCGTTTTTGGCCATGAGTTGAAGTTCGGATTTGGATTGGGCAAAGTCGACTTGTTGGGTGTATTGATGCTTTTTTTGATCCACAGGAAATGGGGGAAGAAACGTGAGATTTGGGTTAGGGTTGGCTGGCTGAAACTGGAAGAGTTGGACTGTTGGAGCAGACACACCTTTTCTTGTTGGGATTTAGTGACCATGTTACTTGTCATGTTCCGGATAGCTTCGTCGATGACTTCAGCCATTGCGGTCATGATACCTTCAGCTTGTTCACGCTTGAGTCCTTCTCGCTCGAGTCGTTGCACAAAGTGATGTGTATCGAAATGAAAATCGGAACGCTTCGTTGTGGAGGTAAATGAGCGAGTATACAATGATCTACGGTGTTGGAGAATTATTGAGGCTCGGAGAGGGAGGTGAGTTGGAAGAGTGTTTTGTATACATTTAATTGAAGTCAAGAAGCGCATAGCCGCCATTGAAGGATTTGTGACACTGTAGGTAAAGACGATGGAAGAGGAGAGCACATTTGCCTGCTGTCTTGCACTGACCCGCCTCCAAGTCCGGGGCACAGCCACCCGGGATCTGATGCAAGCTGGAACAAATAACTTGACCAAAAGTTGCCGCTAATCCAAATTCAGAAGAAAAGTCTGCTTGAACCCCGGTCGCCAGGGGTTTATTACTTGTAGAGTTATGCAAAGTGATGATGTTATCTGGTCAGTGATAAATCACCATTTCTGCTCATACAAAGTCAAGTGAGTGTGACCTCGACGTCGAAAAAGACATCCATGTCTGAGTTTTTTGAAGAACGACAACACAGAATTTCTGTAGGAATGAGTACAATGTCACTGGACTGTGTAATCGGCAGTCATGCCCTCTTGCCAACTCGCGATATGCCACTGTTCGCGAAAAGGAAGGTGCGATCTGCCCTTTATGCTCATTCCATTTCCGCATCTTGATCATTGAGGTTTTTTTTTGTTAGGAATCTTATATCTGTATGTGAAGACGATTGAACGAGCTCACACGCCAGCGAATATGTGGGAACGAATTAAACTGTCCAATAACTACTCCAAGGCTTTGGAGCAGGTGTGGTTGAATTTCACTTTCCAGGTGTTGTGTTGATTTTTTTCCCCTCCCCATGTAATCATGTAGATCGACGCCGAGCTGATTCACTGGCCCAACTTTACTATTCACAAATGCAAGCAACGTGTAACAAGGATCACACAATATCTCATCAAAATGCGACGACTCAAACTTCGCCAACAGTATGTGCCATTTTTGTTGGGTCGACATCCCAGAGCACTGATTTTTTTTTTTCATATCATTTTCCCATAACTGCTTACAGACCACAACTCATTGGTATTAAGAAGAAACTCGATCGCCGAGAAGCCACACGCGAACGGAAAGCCCTTTCTGCCGCCCATCTCGAACGTTCAATCGAAAAAGAACTTCTTGAACGGCTCAAATCGAAAGCCTATGGAGACGCTCCGCTCAACGTCAATGAAACTGTATGGCAAGCTATCCTTGATCGTGAGCGTAGTGGTAAGGGACTCGAAACTGAGTTGGAGACAGGTGGGCTGGATATGGTTGATGATGAGACTGACGAGGATGAGGAAGGTGAGGAAGAGGGCGACCGGGATGAGAATGAGGTGGATGAGTGGGATGGCAGGGAATTCGTGAGTGATCTCAGTGGGGAGGAAAGTGATGATGGGTTGAGTGATCTGGAAGAAGTGGTAAGTGATGCTATCCGATTCTATCATGAATCTGTAATGACGGGGTCTGTAGGATGACGCCTCTGAACAATTTTCTGCTTATTCAGAGGAAGACGAAGAGGACTCGGATGACGAAGACGGAAAATCGAAAGTCTCAAAGAAGGCCTCGCTTGGAAAGCGCAAGGCCCCTTCCAAACCACCAAAACCTCGCAAGCGGCCAGAAAAGAAAGTAAAGAGTCCGTCTTCAGTTTCTACACTGTCTTTGCACGTCTTGGCTCATTTGACACTCTTTTTCAATAGAAGGGCCGCATGTGGAGGTGGAATACGAACACGAAGTGGAGAGTGTACCACTTACAAAATCTGCTCTCACACATTGGTAGTATATTGATCATTTGTTATTTGCTTGCCGTCCCCGTCTCTATCCAGAGATGTGATGTTACACTCTACACCTCCGATCGGACAGTTTCCCGAACTCTTGATTACAGATACTCCGTCGTAGATTGTGCCTCATGAACATTTTCCACCTCCTTTAATACCTTCGTAGCCTTTGATCATACCTGCACAAATGGTTCCTCAGGCACATTTGTCACACCGATATTTTTTTCCAGCTGGCGAAGCTAACACTCTTCATATTTACCTTGATAGTGTCAAAAACCGCACCCATTGGCGCATAATAAAAGAATTCAAACCCAAAGAGCACTTGTTGTATTTACTCGAATGAAGATCATGAGTGACTCAAACTTCGAAGTGATCATCATTAGTTTATCGGTCTAAGGTACAGTGTCATCTAATGTATCATGCACTGATGAGGAAGCATTTGAGGCAAGGTTCCACGAAGCTCGCAGGGGACGGATTGATTTTTGGGTCTGATCGAAACCAGTAAAGATCCACAGCATTGTCCCCTAGTGCATGAGTATGTGATGTCTCCTTAATTACAGGTGATGTGGGCATATTATCTAAGTGTCTTCAAGGTGGTTTGCTGGGCACTGCTGTACAACTGAGTCACCAACGTAAAGTGTAAGGAGGCTGGCCTGTGTAATACTTATGGTAACTCGTGTTGGCTGAAAGCTCAAGACCCGGTCTCTATGAAGTATGCGCGATGTGGTACGAGGGTGGTACTGGAGAGGACGTGGTGTTGGAGAATCTTCGGGCTTTCTAAGATGGACAAACCTGGACATGATAAGTGCTGAGGACGCAGATGATGTATGCAAATCTATCTGTGTCTTGATAGAGATTGATGTGAGCACTCAGAGGTCTCTTGTTAACATCACTTGCTGTATCATGATCCTCGAACAAGGTTTGGTTATACAGCAGCCCTTTTAAATCGTAGCACGTACTAATTTTTCCTGCCTGTACTTTGGGTTTATGAACATGAAAACCTTTGGGTAAAACAAAGCATAACCCTCGAGATTCACGTCTGCCTGCTCTTGTATTTCATTACCATCATGATTATTCGCCTTATAGGATTCGTGATAGCCAAGAACCATCTCAGGCGTTGAATGACTCACCTACGCGCCACCCACCGAACGACACAAGCTACTTAAAATCTCACAACCTGGCCTGAGGATAAGACTCATCCAGTCGAGAGTGCATTCTATGTAACTGACCCAGCTTGTGTTGTGAAGATGGGCTGCATGCAGGTGATTTGTGACTATTGCAATATCAGAGGTTGGATTGGTGGCGCCCATGGAGACGAGGTGTGGTGATTGTACGATCAAGTGCTAGGAACACATTTCGCTACGTGTTTGTATCTATAAAAAAAGTATTCATCATCACCTCAAAGAACTTGACCTACTGAAGAGTGGGAGTCAGGACCAGGCTTGATTCA
>Ga0153957_100181_pt1 | contig 40763 bp, 39 predicted proteins | sample TSFL041MetaG_FD_104745 | JGI IMG/M metagenome (GOLD analysis project Ga0153957, IMG submission 104745) | Attine ant fungus gardens microbial communities from Florida, USA - TSFL041 MetaG | ecosystem: Host-associated > Fungi > Mycelium > Unclassified | place: USA: Florida, Wekiwa Springs... | reverse complement strand
TTATCTCTCTACTAATAGTTTTCTTTGCAAGTTATAATATGATGAGTCATGCTTACTAATCACTGTTCTGGGACATGCCATCCTTAGCATTATATTCCTTAGTTCTGTTATTATCAGACTGAGATATTTGTTTTTCCTAATCATAGAATATAATGTACTAATGCTTTAGGTAGTGTCTTTTTGACAGGTACATTATGAATATAGTTCTGTTATTATCAGACTGAGTGTCTTCTTGACAGTGACATGTCAATCAAGTTTCTATCTCTAAAAGAGTTATCATCTGAATATTACAATATACTCTGAGTGCAAAATAATCTCATCCCTTACTTTTGCAATCAACCTAGATGAACTTTAGGAATAACTTAAAATCCAAGATTTTTGTCAAAGCTCAATTCTTCTAGATGACTCATCTATCAAAGAAACTCTCTGAGAAGTATTTTGATTCCTACAAAATTATTTTCAAACCTAGTCCACAATTCTTTACCCTCCATCTTCTGAACTCCATAAGAGCTGTCCATCCTGTTTTCTATGTCTCTATACTCAAACCAGCAACTCCAAATAACTTTATATAATGCTCTAAACCTCCACCTACTTTAATTATCATTGATAAAGAACCTAAATATGAAATATCTAAAATTGTTGATTTTAAGATAGATTATTGGAGAGTATGTAAATTGTTATATAAAGTTGTCTGGCTAGGCTATGAAGATACTGGAAATGATTCTGAATGGTTACTGGCCATAGAGTTGATACATATACAGAAACTTTTAAAGGATTTTCATTATCCCTTTAAATCTGGACCTCTTTATTCACTCTAACTTATAAGTCCTGTAGTCTACCAGAATGAAATTTATTTACTAAAACTTAATTATTTGCTAGGACTGCTAGTTGAATACCAAGAGGATGTCAGACTACTGGACATCTTCTTTTCACTACTCCCTTCTTTCACTCCTTCTATTACATCCTTTGCTTTTTCTATTTCTTTTCTATCATTATCTAATTCAATCATCTCACTTCTCTTTTCTTTATCCTGATTTATTACCTTTGACTCTGACCCTGATTTATACAACTCTACCAACTGATCAATACCAGCTAGTTTCTTTAACATGTTATATATTCTACTAAGAAAACCCTTATCTTTCTGATATACTTTTGGATATCTTTTTTTTACTCATCCTCTATATCTTGTTTAGTCTTTTAAATACAAGCTTATTTCTAAGCTCTCTTGTTATCTAAGTGCTCTTTTTTCTTCAGATCCTGAACTTGACAAGCAACTTTCAAAGAAACACAGAGAATATAGGTAGTTGTATTACTAAAGAAGATGAGTTAAGTAAAAGTAAAGAAGTCAGACTTATGATAATAGTTCCAGAGTACAAAATTGTTTTGTCTTGAAGCAATGTCAACATAGGTTAAAAGGTTCTATTTATAGACCTGTGATCTTCTCCTCCATTTTTTGTTTTCTTTGGTCCCAAATACTTTCATATGGCAATAAATGTTTTTAATGCTTTTTTGGAAGAACAGAGAGTTTCATAAAGTCATATTTTTAAAAAAGTCTTAACTCTGTACCTGCCAAAGATTCTTGAAATAAGTGTTTGTCCAGAAATGAAAGACTTTGGATCTACAGATTTCTTCCAACTCACAGACTCAATTCTCTTTCTCTCTCTTCTGTTTTTCTTTTTTTTGATAAATTCTCTTCTTTTCTACTTTCCAAAGGTTTTCTTCTTTTAAATATCATTTCTCTGCAGCCTAAGCTTCTTTCTTCACTTTATATTCTGTCAATACTTTCTTTATCCAAACCTCTTTCTCAAGTTTCTGTTGTATGGCTAATTTATGCTTTTGTTAAAATTCATCATCAAAGTTTGAGGAAATGAGCATATTTAGAGTGTTGGAGGAGAGCATAGTTGTAGTTCAAGCTCAAGAGAGAAAAAATTTGGTGAAGTCCTTTTATCACTCCAATCAGGTAATAATTGTATTACTTATACATTAAGGGCTTTGGAGGCTCAGCCCTATTTTGTATTTATTTTCTTTTTAATTATTTTCTTTTTAATTAATTAATTATTATTCTCCTTTTCATAGTAGAACTCCTAGTTTTCTAATCTCCTGTAGAATTACATTGTAGTCCATGTTCCATGTACATTACCTTTCTTGGACTTGGTATATATACCAAATAGTTACAGTGTAGTTCTCCAGTTTGTAGATTAATGTTACTTGTGTCTACTTTTTCTCCTTCTATATACCTCCTTTCCAACTTGTACTCCAACAACTCAGTTAGCAACCAACACAGCAATAGAAGATCAGGGTGCAACACACAAGTTGAAGCCAAGGTTATTTCCTCCATCATCAACAAAACAACACTCCAGATCTTACATTTCTTCTCTTTTCTTTGGTAGTATACTTATAAACAAGCTCTAGACAATATTCATCTTGGACCTTGGAGTATCTAGTTTTCTTTTATTAATACAGATCAACACTGCTACCTCTGACACTACTCCATGACACCTGCATAGAAATAACATTTTATAAGGATAATTTAATGTTCTTTTACAGGATTAATTTTTGGTTACAAAGGAAGGCAATGTTGACATAGATATTCTGTTCTAGTGGAGTAGTGTAAGAACTCCACAAGTTTTGCCCAAGGTTCTCCAAATGACACCAGGATCCACAGACATCCCAACATCACTTTTCATAAGGTGATCAAAAACTCTGTCTCTTTCCTCTAGCAGCATTTATTTGGTCAAACAGTTTGCATCACTCTGAGACACTTGATGTGCCTTTGATTTCTTTTCTCCCTTCACTTTCCCTCTTTTCATGGATTTAGATCAGAGGGGAAAAAGAATTGTGCCAGGTGACACTAAACCTTTGGCAACCCAAATAATAGCTAAATATCCACCATGAATAAGCAAGAAGCCATGGATTTCAGAGTGAACACATCAAGCATTGATAGCATTATTCCAATTACCACCCCACCATTTCCTCATTCGTTCCCCACCATGTTCTTCATAGTCTTGTCGGGTATATCCATGATGTTCCCCAGCTTCACTGAGTTTGTTCATACCATACCAGGCATTCATAGTTGGATTTTCTGCACACTTGATGACTATAGGCATCTCGGGAGGTAGAACGGGTCTGAGCGTAACTTCAAGGCGGTCTGAGAGACCCGGAAGTTGTGAGGGCCCACCAGTCAGGAAAATGTTCTGTGATGAAATCAGACCTCTGGGTGATGAGAACGAAGTGTCCCTAGAACTTACGTTGACTAGGCGTCCTTTCTCAGCTTCGGTGAACCTCGTAAGAACATTCTGTATTACTTCACCTAGACCAGCGGAGTCGACACCGGCTAGATTAGGTGAAAACCATGTCTCGCAGACTCGCCAACGTTCTGTTGTGAGATGAATGCGGGCATTGCCACGGAGGTCACCGTCTTCGTATACAGGTTTAAAGGCAGACAGGAGTGCAGAACGCTGAGAACTAATTGCAGCATGTGTGTGGTCAATTGTGAATGTGGGATCAAATTGCAATAGTTTCTGTTCCACGATTTTGAGTTGATCAAAATCGTCTTCTTCATCTGAAGATACAGTCGTTGTGTTCTTCACCTAGAAGAAACTACTCGTGTGCTAGATTAAGAGATCAAGGGATGGCTCACAATCTTGCGGTAGATAGCCCAATCGGCGTCATCTGCGCCAAACATATCCTCTCCTCCGCCTTTGCGTTTCTTTTTTGGCACGCGATCATCGTTGGCCAGATTGGCAATGTTTTTCATCCGCGCTTGGGAGGCGGCACTTTTTCGGTCGCTCAGTGCCGCTTTACGTCGTGCGCGGTCTTTAATACGCGTCATTAAGGACTGCAAACTAACTCAGACGAATGCGGTTGAGGGGGAGGGTTAAACAGACGGCGTGTTCCTCCCATAATCGTTTTGACCAGCCTTTGAAATCATTTTCGCGTTCATCTTCTTCCCTCTTTTCCTCGCGTTCTTTCTCCTCGCGTTCCTTTTCTTTTTCCTTACGAGCGCGGGCACGTGCCTCGTACCCTGCTTTCAAAAGCTTCTGTTTCTTCTTCTCTTTGAGGCTTTCCTCATCCAACTGGAGGGAGAATGTTTAGATAACAGTGGACAGACAACATATCCTACCTCGGCATCCGGGACATCAACTAGAGGAAATATCGGTTCTTCCTGTGTGCTGATGAGCTACCGTACAGTATGCGGCGATACAGGAACACACGACTGGTTCATGAGATTCTATTATGCCTTGCTCCTTTTTCCGAGCTTTAGTGATATGATTGTCCAGTTTTCGGATGGCTTGGTCAAGTGCTGCATCAGAGTCAAAGCCTTCAGCTTGAAGCTTATTCTAGGTAGGCAAAGGCTCAGCGTCGGAGATTGGAGAGGAAACGACGTACCGTCCATTCGCGCTTGGAATCTGAGCTCTTGCCTTCCCGCATAGCCGTCAAATACTGCAGATCGCTTTCCTTTTGTTTCAATTTTTCGGCCCTATTTTTTGCAGCTATCTCTTGCAGCTTCTTGCCTTGTTCTTTGCGTTTCTCAGCAATTCTGGCCAGTTCTTCCTCTGTCTTCTCTTCTTGGAGTGGAACTGCGAAAGGGAACTGAACGATACACTCGGAGGCGCGAAGGGAGTTGGGATCTTGCAGGGAGCGGACGCGAGTGAGGTAGTTGGGTACGAAGGAGCATAAGTTATTGAGCATCCACTGCGAACGGACAGATCAGACTGAAATAGAGACATGGTAAAATAGACTTGCATTGGCTTGAGTCAGAGTCACACGTGTGGGGAAGCTGGGGTATTTCAGTTGAATAAGTTTGAGGAGGTACTCAGAGGTCTGAGATGCTCCCCATGGAATCCTGGACAGGAAGATGAGGAGAGACAGACGACTGTGGAAGTGAGGAGATGGTACCTCTTTGCATGGCTGAGGATCCCTTTACCGTTCAAGACAGGAATCACAGACGTGGAAGCGGTGTTGAAGGATACAACCAATCCGTCCGCAGTGAAAGGCATTGCGGAACCATTGTCGTTGTAGAAGGACATGATGCCGTCTATGCAGTACGTGACTTGAGGTATAGAATAGAGCTCAAAGAGTAGCTCGGATGTCACTAGAAGGGGATATGAGCACTGTAGGGTGCGAGAGGGAGACACATACGAGCACGGGAGTGAAGGGGCGTGGCGACACGCTCCGTCATAAAGACACGATGGTCTACGGTGGGTGTGTCGATCCCCAGCTGGATAAAGGCATAGTCCAGCGCGTTTTCCTAGCCAGCCATGAATGGGAGCAGTGAGATGCCGGAGACAACATACCAACGCCTCGAAATTGAGAAGGACATCGCCCTCCCATGGTGATCTTGCCTGTCCCCTGGCCCCGGTTTCGCAGTCGACGGCCTCGCCGAAGAGCAAGAGAGACTTGTTGTTGCGGCGCTCCTTGTACTTGGCCACGACATTGGGTGCGGTCCTGGGCTCGTGGTGGGCGAAACCCCAGCGAAATGTGGTTGAGCCGTTGTCAATGATGAGGTCGTAGTCGGATCCTGGGTCGTGCAGCGGGGGTGGAGGGGGCGAGGGGAGGAGGAGGGGGAGGGTGTATATGTTGGCCATAAGTTTATATAAGTTTTTTGTGATGAGCGCGACTTGCCACAGCTCGTCATGGCCGACCTCACCGCCCTCCTCAATGACTCCAAGGCTCTCGTCTCCAAGCTCCCAAAGGCTGACCTGCCCCCTGTCGCTCTTTCCCTCGACCAGATCGAGGCTCAGTCCCGTCGTCTCGTCTCGCGGCAGCCAGCATCCTCAGATGCAGACCGCGGGTGTGTATTCTCCATTCTTCCCTCTGCCCTGCAATTTGACGTCAAGTCTTCAGTAATTTTCTTCTTGCAAAAGCACACATCGATGCTCCTGCGCTTTCCAGCTCCATCGCTCACTTGAACACCGCAGCAACATTCACGCCACTACAGGCGCTTCAGGACACCGATGTCGCGGGTTATCTGCGCCATGCCCACGAACAGAACCTCATCTCTACTATAGAAGAGGGTAGAAAGGAGACACAAGACGACTTTTACCGTGTGCTCGAGGAACGGAGCCAAAAAGACTGGGAGGCCAAGAAAAAACGCGTCTTTGAAGAGTTGGGAGCACGTGTGGGTGGCACCAACATGGGTGCTGTCGAACTCAGGAAGAGCACTTATGGAAAGAACAGTCTCCTGGCAAGCTCAGCTTTCTGGTTGTTCCTCATGTGTTGACCCGCGTCTCCAGGGCGTAAGCGTGTCTCGGGCGCCTGTCATATCGCCCCAGATGCAGAACAAGATGGTAGCCTATAAACGCATCGTAACAGAATTGAACTCTGCTCGTCTTAAGAGAGCATCCTACCCCATCCTTCACTCCCTCATCGATGCTTCTGTCTCTCTCTCTGACGTGCGTACTATCCCCCGTTTCATTTCACCTATCCAACACCAACACCAACAGCCCCGTGGACACGAAACTACTCAAGCTCTTCATATCCTGGCAAAAATTACCGATGAACCCCCGCCGATGGAAGATGCAGGAGAAAATATCATCAGTGCACCACCCTTCGAACGCAAATACGCCCGAGCTTATCTTGGAGACCAAGATTCTCGCGATGCCGCCACTCTGAGGAAACAAATCGCGCGTGGTGCGAGAGAGGCGCTGGAAGAGCAGTACTGGGAGATTTTGGATACGACTGTGCGGACTAGACAGACCGAAGCAAGGTTGGGAGGCGATCCCAGTGTTCGTAATAAGACCAGGGCTTTCCTAGCAGTCAGGTGTTATAGCAATGGCGAGTGGGAAGATAGAATTGAAGTACGCTTAATCCATGTTATCACCCAGAGGTCAAGAGTCTGATACAATCTAGTTGGTGGCAGGTCAGCCCATCTGGGCTAAGCTTTTCTTTTTGGTACGGACGGGTCACACCCACGAAGCTTTGCAAGAGGCAATACAAAATCAAGGAGCCATCGGGCACAAGGAAGTCAACTTCATCAGCTATTTCAAAACTTGGATTGAGTCTCCTGAGCGAAAGCTCTCAAAAGCTCAACGAAGTCATCTTCAGGTTGTCTACAATGCACATATGTTGCATTCCTCGGTCGTTGACCCGTACAAAATCGCCTTGTACAAACTGATGGGCAGGATTGAGCCTTCAAGGAGGAATGTCCCACATGTCACGACGACAGCAGAGGATTGGTTATGGTTCCAGTTGATGATGGTTTGTTGTCTGGCCTGTTTCTCCTGGTTGTAGCTTATTGAAGCCAGATCGATGAAGATGAAGATGGTGGTCTTCGCGTCTTTGGTGAAGTCCTGCTTAATTACGGTGAACGTCACTTTGATGGTACCTCGGGTCAACGTGGTAGGCGAATGTGGCCTATCGTGTTGCTCATCTGCGGACAATTTGAGCGGGTAAGGAGAATTAGATTATAAGTGACTTTGTCTGATCATGTGTCCAGGCCGTTGCTGCGCTTTGGGAGAATAGCGAAACAGAAATCGAGGCTATTCATCTGGCTATCGCTTTGGCATACTACGGTCTCCTACGTGTGCCTCCACGTTCCGAAACTTCAGACGTTACTCCTCGTAAGCCGGATCACTTGTCCATGTTTCCGTTCTGATTCGTTTTCGTAGTCTCCTTCTCCTCAGGTTCACCTCCTGCTTTGAGCCTTTCAACCCTGGTGTGGCGATATATCCGCCAGTTTGTCAAATTGGACGCTAAAGAAGCATTGCAATACGTGTATACCGTTTGCCTCTCAGCGGATCAAGGGGATGTTGGCAAAGAACAAGTTGAGATCGCCTGGGAGCTTGTGAGAAGAATTATTGTACTTGCTGACAACGGGCCAGTATGGGAAGAGCTTGTTGGCGGCTTCCGCGGAGACGGCTCGCGATTTGTATGCATTGAAACTGATTTCCATGAAGGATGCATGTTGATTTCATATATCCAGAGCGGATTGATCGAACAGAATGCAAGACTGCTTTGTCTCACAGAAGCTCAACAATATAAAGAGCACATTCTCCTTCGTGCCGCACGCAAATCAGAGGAAAATGACCGTGTCTCCGAGGCTATCAAGCTCTTTAACCTTGCGGGTGATTATAGAACCGTTGTATCATGCCTTGCTATTGCCTTAGGGAACATAATCGCCAATTCGGGACCAGATGAAAAAGGACATAATATTCAACAAACAGCAAAAGAGATTCTGCACCACTATGAACGTACGAACAAGGTTGTTGGTAGAAACTATGACGCTGCAGCCAACTTGCTCAAAATACGTGAGGCAATAGAAGCCAAGGAGAGTGGAAAACTAGAAGTCGCACTGGGATTGTTGGAGAGCACGAAATTGGTGCCATTGGCTGAAGATACAATGAAAATTGCAAGGAAGGCTGAGGAATTCAAGGACTTGCATGAGAGCGTGCAACGAAATTTGCCGGTGTATTTGTTGTTGACGATGCGCACGCTGGCAGAAGTATATCACAAGGTGAAGAGCTCGAGTGCGACGGATGTGACGAAAGAGAAGGTATGTATCTTGTGGTTCTTAAACAGACGAAAATGTTTAACAGCGATATAGAGTATTGCTTCCATTCGCAAAAAGTCGAGGTCGGTGATGATATTTGCAGGTTTACTCAAGTATCGCATGTCACCCGATGTGTATTCAAATCTTACGCGACTGGATGTGGAGATTGCGCTCTGAGACTTTGTTTACTGTGTTAATTTAATATCCACTATTAGAATACTATCGTTGCGTAGATACGAACTCTTCGACTTGTTCCTCGTCGCTACTGATATCGTGGTCCTCCGTCTCGTTTGTTTGGCAACGATGCTGGAGAATGTCAGTGTGTTTGCACCAGAAAAAGGACCAGACGTACATGGTATACCGCTGCCCAGTAGCCAGACCAATAGCTGGCTTGTATTGCGCGTTTGAAAGCTTCATCCTGAGAGATGAGTAGCTGAGATGTGTGGGTTGGCCCAGTGACTTGGTGCTTAGCCGTGTCGAGAGTGGCAGACAAGCTCGCGTCATGGGTTGGGACAAAAGAGGCAAAGTCGATAGGTTGAGTGTCAGATTGGTTTAGCGGTGGATGGTTAACATGTTCCGATTTTTTGGTCAAGTTTTTTGGAGGAATGTTGTACCAGCTATGATAAAATGAGAAAAAGAAAAAGAAGAAAAAAAAAGAGAGAGAAACGAACAGGGGGGATTTATGAAGTGGTTCCTTTTTCCAGCCTTGGTCTGGACCGTGGTATGCCTCATATTCCTCGATGGCAGCGTCCCATGCTTCAACGAGTGCAGAGTCGTCCCAGATTTCTTCATGTGTGAGTTCGCGGCTTTGTGCCGTGTCATCCAAGGTTTCGTTTTCCTCTACTGGTCGAGGTGGCGCAGATCGCTTGTTGCGTTTACGTTTTTTGGTTGGGGCGACATAGGGTTCAGTTATGTCCTCGTAAGAGACGAGAGAACGGGAAGTCATGATGATGATTGGGTTGCAAGGCAGACTTGGAAAATATATGTGACAAGAAAATACATATACAATAGATAAAATGTACTCGGGATCCCACAATGATCACCAGTCCTCTGTATCGGTCCAGCCACCCCTGTCGCGATTTTGGCCAGAACTGCCGAGTTTTGGTTTTGAGCGAGCCTTGCGACCGCCAAGCTCCTTGTACCTCTGGCGCATGTCGAGTTTGGAGGATCGGGAGACGGCCTGAGCCTCCATGCGCCATTGATGCTCTTTGATCTCACGAGGTGTGTGATATCCAGAGTTGTAGGCTGACGAGGAACGGGAGAAGGGCGTGGACGGTGGTGAACGCTCGCGGAGGGATTTGAGATGGATAACACGCTGTTCCAGCTGGGAGTCAGTCGGCTGCCTTTTGGTTTTTGGACATGGCCTACCCAGTTTTGTTTCGACTCGCGTTTGGACCATTTTCCGGGCGGCAGACTTGCGTCGTGGAAGTTTTCTCTGCGGTAGTGCTGGAACCAGACTACAGAGGGTGAGTGAGCTCTGGCTAGCGGCGGCTGGGGCAGGTAGATATATACCGTAGTTGATTGTCTGGCTGCGACTCCACTTTTTTGAAACGAGCGAGCACCCGGCGAGGTCCCGCAGAGAAAGACAGGCAAAGATGCGCTGCGAAATGTCTGTGGGCAGGGTTCGCAGAGGATCTGTGTGCTTGACTGTTGCTGCTGTGCTCCTCAGCGCCGGCGACGAGGGCCGTGTGGTGTGCGGCGAGGCAACAGGGACGATATCGTCGTCGCTGTCGTGGGGCACATTTGAACGGAGGAGATGGTAGAGAAGGCTCATTGTAACTTGCTAGACGGTCCTAAACAAGGTCCATACGCCAGAAGCATACGACACTATTTCATTCGCCCCCAGCTTGCTTTCCCCGTACAGCCGGTCCACGAACGTTATCGGCACCTCGCCAACGCTGCACCCCAGCGCTCGGGCCCGCACCATCATCTCCATCTGGAACACATACCCCTTGGACACCGTCGAGCCCATAATCTGCCGCAGCACCCCCGTCCGGTACAGTCTGCCGCAGTCACTTTCAGTCTCCGACTGAATCGGCATCCCGGCACCCACCTGAAGCTCCCTGTCACATCGCTCACACCCGGACCCAGCACCGTCGCCGCCAGAAAATTGGCACCCCGCGACACAAGCTTGCGGCGCAGATCCCATCCATACACTCCTCCAGCCTGAGCACCCTCCAGCGCTGGCTCGGCACATCCCCGGTATCGCGTCCCCGTCACAATGTCCAGATTGTGCGCCTGTTGCTGCCGGATAAATTGCGGAATAAACTTGGGCTGCACCTCCCCCTTCAGCCTCTCCTTCTCAGAAATGATCATGCACTCACATGGTGCGAAAAGTCGGCGTCCATAATTATCACAAAGTCTCCACTGACAAAGTTCAGTCCATGCATGTACGCCGTTCCCAGTCCTAGTTTGCCGGCACGAGGTTTCAAGATCTGTTCTGTATATGTCTATAGCAAATGTTTCAGTGCACGCTATCACTCACAACCCTGTCCTCCCCGTACACCCTCGCGAGCTGTCTCGCAATCTCTTGCGTCCCATCCGGACTCGCATCATCTACCACAATGATTTCCCAAGCTAGGCCACTTGTTCTCCGTCAGTCCGGAGGAGACCCGCAATGACCTTACATACTTCTCGTTAAACGTCTTGGCGAGTAGCCACACGATTATCGGCAAGTTTTTACGTTCGTTGTACGTCGGAAGAATGACAGAGTACTTGTGAGTATCCGAGCTGTTGAACTCGCCCTGCATGTTCAATGACACTGCACTTTCAAACGGGTTCATGCAATAAATACGTCGTTTTGTGACGTGTCATTGTCATCTTGTCACAACAACGCTCTGATCCTGAACATGGCTTCGCCTCCCGTCATTCGTCCCAGAAACCTGCCTCCATCTTCAACCATACAACCACAGACTCCTGCCATCGCAAAACTACAATCCCTTCTACGCCAGTTCATTCGCATTTCGATATTCGATGGCCGCATCTTCATCGGCACGTTTGCTGGGACTGATAAGCTACTTAACATCATCCTCACCAATGCCGAAGAGTACAGGTTGTCCCCGCTCTGTGTTTATCGTTTTTTGAGTTGCCACTTATCCATCACTTCATAGAGTGCAGGGCTCCAGCGAGCCGCCGGATGCACGATATGTCAATCTTGTCATGATTCCCTGGCGTCATATCTCCTCTGTCGAAGCCCCGGCTCGTTGGATACAGGGTGACCAGACAATCTCTCCTAGCTCTTCTATATATTTCTAGTGCCCAGTCTTGAGCTGCCAGTTACTACCAAGCCCATTGGGACCCTAAAGGTCTTCAGCTACTGTTGCTCAAACACATCCCTGATGATTACCAGACATAAAGTGAATACTGTAAACAGAAAAATTTAGGTCAATGAGAAACATCCTGGGCTGTAGACTGGTTTAATTTGTGCGAGAATGTCTCTCGACACTGATAATGTGTGACTTCACCACGAGGGGCATGCACAGCGATGACACTGTTCCCAATCCGTTTATGGCACTGTGGACATCTGTGACCGATGAGCACCATCGTCCCTGTATCAATCATGCTTCACGTACATTCGACTATCAACCACCCTGACTTTCCTTCTTTGCAATGCCATCAACTTCCTCGCGACGGCATCATTTCTCGCCTTACTGATGCATTTCACAACCTTCGTTCCAAAGACCGGTGCTCTCAAGACCTCCAGCAAGAACCCTTGGACATCGTTCGCATTCACAAAAGGTGGAAGCAAATTGAGCGTTTCCACCGGGTCGAGTCGAGGTTTGTGGCGGGATATAAGGTCCAATGCAGCTTGTAGCAGGTCCGCCGGAGAGACCTGCATTTGATTCAAGTTGGGACGGAGGTAGATGTGAAGGAGTGTCAGATAGATGGAGGATGTCAGAGAATTTGGTTGATAAATCCGATTACAGTACCTGCATTTTGTCAAACTTGAAGAGGAGGTCTTTGGGGAGAGAAAACTTACTCTTCGGCTTTCAGATAATCATGGAGTCGATACGCGTAGAGTTCTAACGCTTGATCATGTCTTCCTAGCCGACCAAGGAGAATTGCACGGGCCTCATATAAATCTATAGGCAGTGTTGGTACTTTCAACTGTGACGTGGTCTATTACCTGTTGGCGACAGTAACCCGTAGAGTCTCTCCACACTAATCCTTTCATTCGTGTTCAAAAATTTCAGCAATTTTGTATATAGACCCTCTTGTGTCTCTATACGTTTCAACAGCTCAGACCGACTAGAAGACCACAGTGAAAGCACTCACCGTTCTCGTTTCGCCGCTTGGCCATCAATGTCATTTTGATATACAGCTCTGCTAATCTGTCATGGAACAGTGGTGACTCTTCATGCCGTTCATGGATAATAAACTCAAGATATTGAGCACAGATCTTAGGGTCTATGCTCTCTAGGTAACTTGCGACAGCTTGGTGAGGAAGTTCAACATCTTCTGACAGGAAAATCTGGGCATTGTGTCAGTGTGACTCAACAAAAAGGACATAACACACCTCAAAAGCCATGTCAGCATCACGCTCAAATACCCATCGCGAAAATTTGAATATGATATCGAGATATTCTGGGCCTAGTTTCTGGAGGTAGACAATGGATGGACGAAGTTTGTCTTTGATATCAGCCGACGCTTCACTGAGCCTGTACAAAACTTGCGATGAGTTTGAAACGTAGAAAAAAGGGGGACACATACTCCTTCAAGAGTTGTAATGCTTTGGCATGCATCTTCTTCCCGAAATAAAGATCCTTCAGCTCAACGAATCGCTTCATACGCCCCAGGCTCAATTCTATGACTCGTAATGATAGGAAGAAATTTCGCACACCTGAAGCCCTCTCAAATCCTCCTCAACTTCACTGACCTCACACCAATTAGGCAATCGACAAAACGAGCTCAACAGTCCAGGTCTAATTACGATGTATGACTTGTACAACGCCGTGTCCACGATTTGTGAAAATCTCAACAGTTGCTCTGGTGTCAGCACACTCAGTGGTGCATCAGGTAGAGCGAAAATATCAGCGACGGGTACTTCAGATAGAGGTTTGAATTCATTGTATTGGTTTTGGGGAGTGATGCTGACTGAGGCAAGTGCTACGCCGAGCTTGGTCCGTCGGTCGACCAGATATCTCGTCAGAGTCTCAATTGAGTAGCGACCTTCATCTGAAACGGAATGAATTACCTGATTGTATCAAGATGGTAAACATACCGCGGACCGAGTCTCCACCTCGACGGCCACTGTGGACGGATGCAGTGTCGTCATCCTTTTCTTGGTATCCACCCAACAGCCCCGATCCAGTTCCTTTCAACTTCTTGATCGTACTTAAACCACCAGGAACACCGGCATGCACAACAGTGTCTAGCAACTCTGACTTGTCTTGTCTCGGCACACCATGACCTTCGTCACTATCATTCCCGTGCTCACCACCTACAGTTTGCGAAGCAGGAGATGAAGGGCAAGGGTCATCCGAAGCAGTAGGTCCACCATATAATTGGATCCAATCTCGTTTGGGGATTGCAAGTCGGCCAGATATGCTTTTGGGGTACAAAGCAATCACTTTGGCAGGATTGAGCTCAAGCTCAGAAAATGTATCGATGGCCTTGTCAAAATTTCCTGTTCGGAATTGTGAAACTGCATTCAGGGCACGGAAACAGCTTCGCCTTTGTTCCTGTAGGAGGTCCGATTCAACAAGCTTATATGATAGCAGTCAGCGCACCTTGTCAGGTAAAGTGTCATCCCCAATGACATCAATTAGCCGTAATGCATCAGCATAGAGCCCACCTAGCATGAGTTGATCGATCTGATCTACCCAAGGTCGCATAGGAAACTGCCAAATTGTGCTGCCCTCCGCCGCAGCCAAGTTCCTATCTGTCGGAGTAGTAATGACATATAGTGGAGATTTTGTTGAAAGAGAAAAAAGGGGGATGTGGATGGTAGCATTCTGTGCAGCTGTTGGTTGAATAGTAGTCGGGATGGTCGCAGTAGTATCATCCGTTGACGTTGCATTGTTCATATCCATAAGCGAAAAACGAAACGGTAAAGGAAATATCTGAGATATTTGTGATGAGATCGAGGACTGAACGTGCACAACACTTGTAGGTATCATACTAGTCACTTGCTGCCCTGTCAGTGTGGTAGTAGCAACTACGGACCCTTTCGATCCCCCAAGGACTTGTGTGGGTACAGACCCTGCAGGAAATATGGAAAATACATATGGCGGAATGAAGGCGATCTCGTCGGGCGGTACTACCCATTCTAAGTTTTTCTCCCTTGAAGGCTTGCCATCTTGACCGATGAATATACCCTCGTCTATCTGGTAGTCAGCCTCCAACCAGAACAGGACGATCAAAAGATACAAACAAGCACGTACTGTCTTTAACTATGAGAACTTCACTTGCACTGGTAGGCGCAATTGTCGGTCTGGCTTTTGCACCAAGACTGAGAGACATATAGCCTGTCAGACCGCTGAACGTGCCCTTCCCCATTCCAGTAGAAGTAGAGGAGGGAAGTGGCAGGACCACGTCTATTACTGACATCGATGGAATGTTGAAGATTGCATAATCTGGGGCATAAGCAAATCCGACTACTTCTGATGTAAGGAAAGATATCGCGCGCGGAGAGTGCGGTAGAGGTGCTTCCTATAATGATTCAACATATATTCGTTCATTCAAAGGCTTGTTTACGGATGACGTACCTTTACTTCTTGAGCTTCCCCATCTTTCCATGAATATATCACGACTTTCCGTCTACACCCAATCAGCAGCTGCGTGACGATGCTCGGAATCTTTTGCACGACTTTCGCATTGTCGGATGTAAATATAGCATCCGACGCAGAATCCTTTCCCGAGTCCAATGGATGGGTGGGGTGCTGAACACATGTATTTACACCAAATGAGAATGCAGCCTTAGCTTTGACCAAAGGCGTGGGAGGCGCAAACCCAGGCAGAGGAAATAATGTCACAGTCATGTCTGGAAGAGGAGAGGTCGCTGAACTCGCTGAAATTCATGACAAGAAGAGATAGAGCGCACCCGACAACACTACAACTGAGTTTATATCCTTAATGTAGCTCAGCTGATCAATTGACCTCTTCACAAGTGACTTCTTTGTCTCCAGTAGCGTAACTGTCTGTCCTTCAACCGCATCTGAGCCGTATTCTCTCTCCATCTCCAAATACAGTCCTCAAGAAGAGACAATGACGCACCCTGAGATGTGCTAAGCTTGTAAATGTGTAAGTTTCCGGTATTCGTTCCAACATACAGTCGGTCATCTAGATTCCACACGAGGTAAGGGGCTATGTCTAGACAACCAGAGACACGACGAACCATGTTGATATAAGGACTCAGCTTTCTCTCTCAGACTAGTTATAACCGCTCGTGGAATTGCAATTGGCTCCATCGTGTCCAGCTTAAATTCTATATTTCTTACAAAATACGCCCATCATCAGCATAAAATTCACACGCAATGATATGGACATGTATAATACCTGGCCTTCCAAGAAACAGAACTCCAGCACGTTTATTAATCCCACAGGCATGCCAATACTCACAAGGACCTAGACTACTCACTGATGGGGATGGTGGGCTTACCTGGGATCAGAGACAAAACAATAATGCCAGTTTGCTATTGTGCGCAAAGCAAGTTTGTGGGGAGATAAATCAAATAGTTAAGGAAAATGAAAGAGAAAGGAAACTGTTTTTTATTCTATGTAAGAACATTGGAGTCACCAGTCATCACTGCCATTCATGACAATGTCATGCTCCTTCGAACATACCGCTACCCTACCTACCTACCTACTACCAAACTTTGCCCATACCTTACTCCTTTGGCCATATGCCTCCTGTAGACACATTCCTGACATTGGGCCCTATTGAGGCCCTCCGCGTCTTAGTACTAGTCTGTTGCGGAATATAAATGCTGAATCCAAACACATGATTGATAAGTTAATTGGTGGTGCCACAATCTTGATGATTTCGTCTCCTGTACTTCGTTCTCGACATGAGCTTCCTAAATTCTACAATGGCTGCTGCCTTGAATTTAGCCAAACAGCACTATCGAGGTATTGATTCTTCATCACTCAACTGGCTCAAAAAGCAATGGGCGGCTTGGTATATTTGGATTGGCAATCCTGCTATCGCTACAGGTCCTATGAGTTTCTTGCTTCAGAAGGTGATTGTCTAGCGCATCCGGGTTTTTCATATGCTAATGTCATTGACGTAGATTGTTTTCTTTGGCCACTGTGTACCTTAAATCATCATTGATGCAATACCATATTTCTGCAAATGGAAGCTGCAACCTACAAAGATACATACACAGCAGGAGCAATGGGAGTACATCAAAGCAGTCCTTCTTAGTCATGTCACAGTAAAGCTTTCAACCATGAGTCTGCCTTGCCAGTTGATTTGATCATCTTGAAGACCATTTCCAAAGATCTGGCTGTTCCACCCCATTGCTAAAACTTTTGGCATGGCAACCTGACAGGTGCCTTTCCCCTTGTGGAAGGCCATGGTTCTTCAAATTTTATTTTTCTTCTTCTTTGAAGATCTTTTTCACTACTAGGGTATGTGCTTCCATGTAAACATCTTGGTTTTGGCTTTGATGTGATGTTGCCTGTTTTTTATACAATTTAGCCCACCAAGCACTTCATACTGGTCTTCTCTACAAGTATATCCACAAAGCTCATTACAAGTACTCTGTGCCTTTTGGTCTTGCATCTGTATATACCCATACTACTGAAGTCTTGATCCTTGAAATTGATACCATTGCTGGTCCTATGTTACAGGTGGTACCTGGAGTGATAGTTAGTGACAATGGAGTAGAACAACCTTGGCTTCAACTTATGTATTGCATCACAATCTACTGTCATGTGTGTTGTTGCTAATTTTGGAGGATCAGAAAGGAATGGAAAGAAGGTATATAATAAGAAGGAATTATGAACAAAGTTATAGATAATATATTATTTTATATAATACATTTTTACATTTTTCTCTATATATAAGAGACTTCATTGCTTCTTTCTCATACACCACCATCAATGATAGTAGCATCTAGTAGAAAACTAGCAAATGCACCTACATTTGAAAGTCACAACCTCCCATTGTCATATTCTGGAAATTTTGTAGTTATTTTCTTTTCTTTTTATTATTCTTTTTTTTTATTAATTATCATTATTATTCTCCTTTTCATAATAGATCTCCTAGTCCATTACATCTCCTGTAATTACATTGTAGTCCATGCTCTGTATACATCTTCTTTCTCGGATTTTGTATATATACTGCATAGTTACAGTATAGTTCTCTAGTTTGTAAATTAACATTACTTGTGTCTATTCTCTTGATATATCTTTTCTCCAACTTATACTCCAGTAACTCCACTACTCCAAAGTTAATGACTAACACAGTGATAGAAGATTGGGACACAACATATAAGTTGAAGCCAAGGTTATTTTCTTCATTATTACCAAATATAACCTCCAGACCTTACTTGTCAATACTCCAGATCTTATATTCTCTTTCATTTCTTTGGTAGCATATTTGTAATCAAGTTTCTGAATATTACTTGGACCTCGAAGTCATTATATTCTTATTTTTTTTCTTTTATTAATATTACTCCTCTACTTCTGACACTACTCTATGACACCTATATAATATACCTAACTATTTAAATATAACCAACAGGTTTGCAGAACATAATGAAACTAGAGATAGAAACCCCATGATGCAAAACATTAATACAACTACTAGATCTCAGTCTACTAGCTCTCATTTTAGTACAGCTTTGTTAATGGACTATGCCATCTGAATGATAGTCAACATCTTCAACACCTCTACAAATACTATAAACAATACAACTATCAGTATAGAAACAAACATTATACTTTACTACTCAAATACACTAACAAACCCTCAACTGTGAAATAGGACATTTACTTCTACTTTCCTATTCAGGACTGAAGAATTCCTAGTAGAAGATACAAGAAATATTATATATTCACACCAACATATTGTTATATTTATTAAATAGAGGAATATTATAAGTAAGAATATCAATGATCTTCTTTAGCTACAAAAATTTAGATTCTCAGCTTGGAAACTACATTTGCTATATATGAGTTAGAATGAGATAAATTCTCTATAAACACTAATGGTCTCTTTTTTAGGACAGCTATAGCTAAACAATTTAAGAAACTAGCCAAACCTCTTCAATATAAAAATAACATAAAAAAAGAGTTTCCAGAATTCCTTCTCCTATCCCCTCATGCCCAAATATGACAGTGCTAGCTAAGTCAAAATTTACAGCAACTAATAAATCATTTGTCTAAGTCACAAAATCAAGTATTAAAAATGTTTTAAAGATCCATAAAGCCTTTCTAGCTCTTCCATCAAAAGAAATCATAAAAATACATAATGTCATATTTGAACAACTAACTTAAAAACATCCAAAGATTAACATAACTACAAAGGGCCCATCTAGAAAACACATCATAATCCTAATGACCAAAGACAACAGAAATCTTATACTATACCTAGTCAATACTCATGTCAACACCTTGAATAGGTAGCTCAAAAGTATCAAATCAGATATATTTATTGACTGTATATGTCCCTCATAGAATAGTATTGCTTTCACCATTAACAAAGTAGCTAAAGTAAGTAACTTTATAATAATTGAAAAATATATCAAAGGCCTAGAAAACATCAATGAAAATGATACTATAACCTTTTGTCTTCTATAATCCAAATCCTTCCTAAAAATCCTAAGTGTTCTATATTATGAAAATAACTCATCTAATCCTATTATCATATTTCAGAATTTTATAGTTATTTATTATTTTTTTATTTCATTAATTAATTATTAATATTTTTTCTTTTTATCGTAGATCTCCTAGTTTATTAATCTTCTGTAATTACATTGTAGTCTATATTTTATATACATCTTTTTTCTTGGATTTTGTATATATACCATATAGTTATAATGTAGTTCTCTAGTTTGTAAATTAACATTATTTTTGTCCATTTTTCCTTTTTATACATTTTTTTTCTAACTCATACTCTAATGACTCTGTCACTCTAAAATTAGCAACCAACACAACGACAGAAGATTAGAGTATAACATATAAGTTAAAGCCAAGGTTGTTCCATTTGTTGTTATCAATATAATCTCCAAACATTACTTAACAATACTCTAAATCTTGCATTTTTTTTTATCTCTTTGGTAATGTACTGGTAAACGAGTTCCAAATATCATTCAGACCTCATGTAATGACAAGCTTGTCGGGACAACTGACTTATCATCCTCAACGTTAGAGAGAAATGAAGAAAACTCGATGGAGTCTCTCTGTAGATTGCTCTACCTACTTATACACAATTTCTATTTGTCTATGTGTATACTTAAGTAATTTCCCCACAATCCTTCCAGAATGTTCTATCATGTGACCTATTATATAACCAGATTATATAACTCTTATCTTATCAATCTTATTTTCTATGCTATTTTTAGAATCCTTTATCTAGTCTATCCAAAAATAGATCCTATTCTTCCCATCCCTCTAGCCATACAATTTTAGGTCCTGGCGAGTTTATAACATTACCCCCCTTTTAAGGTTCTTCCTCTAGAAGAACTTTGCTCCTTTCCATTTTTTTTAATTTTTTTCCAACTTCTTCAAATATTCCCAATCAAATTTTCCGTTGTCCCATCCATATAGTAGTTTTACTATGAATCTTTCCAGCATTTCTCTATGTTCTTCTTTTATTCTTCTTTCTTCTCTTTTGTATTCCTTCTCGTATTTTTCTACCACTTCTCTTACATTCTTTAGGTTTGCTTCCCTTTCCCATGAGTCTTCTTCAGCCGTATATCCCTTCCATCTCACCAGATATTCCCATTTCCCATATCTTTTCCTTTTATTTATTATTTTTTCTACTTTATATTCTTCTTCTCCTTCTATTATAACTAGAGGAGCCGGTTGCTTCTTCTGCCCCAGAATTTGCTCTTTGTACCTCCTGATCCTGCTTACATTTATCACTGGGTGAATTCTGACTGTTCCTGGTAAATCTAGTTCTACTGCATTTGTTGATGTAATACTTTTTACCCTATATGGTCCCATGAATCTTTCCATCAGTTTCTCTGTTCTCCTTCCCTTCATTTGCCATTTGAGATCCTTCATGCTCAGTAATATGAGATTCCCTTTCTTGTATTCTTCTGCCTCTCCTTTTCTCCTGTCCACTTGTTTCTTCATTTTCTCCTGTGTCTTTTTCAATGCTGTTTGTGCCTTTTCTTGTGTCTTCTTCATTCTTTCCACAAATTCTCTTGCTCCTTCCAACTTCCCTTTTCTCCTCATCTTGAAACCCATTCTTGGATCTCTACCGCTGTTTGCTCTGAAGGGCAATACTTTTGTCAAGGTGTTCATCTTGTTATTATAAACAAACTCTACCATTCCCAGCCATTCCGGTCACTGTTCTTGCTGGTGATCAATGAACATTCTTAGATACTATTCCAGTTCCTGGTTGACTTGTTCAGTTTGTCCATCTGTTTATGGGTGGAAGGCTGTCAATAGCTTTGTTTTGATTTCCAACATCTAATTCAACTCTTTCATTAGGTTTGCTGCAAACTGCGCTCCTCTGTTTGAAATAATGCTTTTGGGCAATCCATGTAATTTCCATACATGATCCCTGAACAGCCTTGCGAGACCTTCTGCTGATGTCTTTTCCATTGTCAGTATAAAATGTGCCATCTTTATTAGTTGATCGCATACCACCAGTATTACATCATATCCTTAGGCAGCAGCAACTTGGTAATGAAGTCTGCTATTATATGTGTCCAAGGCTTTTCAGGGGCTTCATTTGGCATTAGTTTCTCTGTGGGTGCTATGGTCCTGTTCTTGTTTTGTTGGCACAAATCATATCTTTCCATGTATCTTTTCACTTCTTTTATCACTTCTGACCACCAGAAGTTTTGTGTGACCAATTCTACTGTCTTCTATTGTCCCCCATGTCTGCCCACTGGTGTATCGTGATGTAACCGGATTATCTCTGTTCTTAGTTTCTCATCCTTTAGCACATACACTTTCCCTTCTTTTAGCATAAGTCCATTTTCCTCTCTCCATTCTTCATCTCTCAGTATTTTTACCCCTGCTTGCTTCATCTCTTCTACTGCCTTGATAATCTTATTATTTTTTGCTTCTGATTCTCTTACTTTTTTTAGCAAGTTTATCCCTTCAATTAATACTTCCTTTACTTCTGTCTTTCTTAGTTATTCTGCTTTTACTAACATTCTGTCCTCATTGTTCTTTTTCACTCCCTTCCTCTAGTCTGGTCTCCTACTAAGTTTATCCGCCTTTTCCATCTTGCTTCCTGGGACATGTTTTAGTACAAAGTCAAATCTTGATAGGAATAGTGCCCATCTCGCTTGTCGTCTATTCAACTTTTGATTTGTCATGAAGTACTCCAAGTTCTTGTGATCTGTTCAAATTTCAAACTTGTTTCTTGTCCCTTCAAGGAAATGCCTCCATGCTTTCAAACACCTGATTATTGCCAACATCTCCTTATTGTGAATTTCATAGTTTCTTTCTGTATTGTTCAACGATTTGGAAATGAAGGCCACCGGTCTCCACCTTCTATCTTCCCTTTTTACTAATAACACTCTTCTCATAGCATAGTCCAATACATCTGCCTCAACTCTCATTTCTTTATCCAGATCTGGTGCTACCAGTACTGGTTCTATTGTGAAAATCTCTTTTAGTTTGGCAAATGCTTCTTCTTGCTCCTTTTCCCACTTCTACTTTTCCTGACTAACTGATGTAGTGGTTTGGCAATTTTGACAAAGTTTTTAACAAATCACTGGTAGTAATTTGCTAATCCCAAAAATTTTTGTATGTCCTTAACACACTGCAGCGTTGGCCAGTTCGTGACCCCCTCTACCTTTTCTTTTTCCATTTGGAACCCATTTGGTCCCATTATCACCTCTAAGAATCCTATCTCTCTAACCTTTCATACACACTTTTCTAGTTTCACGTAGAGGTCGTTCTCCTCTAGTCATCTCAACACTTCCTCTACTATTTTACTATACCCCTCCTTTGTTTCTGTCACTCCTAACACATCATCAATGAAGGTTGCTATATCTCATTTGTTGATCATATCCCTGAAGAGGTCATTCATTATGGCTTGAAAGGTAGTGGGTGAGTTTGTGAGCCCAAAGTATATTACTGTTGGCTCAAATGATCCCAGGTGCATTGTGAACGCTGTCTTTCGTTTGTCTCTCTCTTTGATTCAGACATTGTTATAGTCTCACCTCAAGTCCATCTTGGTGAACACCTTCTTGGTCCCCATACTATCTATTAGTTCTGATATTAGGGGTAAGAAATAACTGTTCTTGATCATCCCTTTATTCACATAGCAATAGTCTTGTACCATTCTCCTCTTTCCGTTCTTTTTAAGCACAAATAGTACTGACAAGGTTTGCAGAGACTTTGAAGGTCTGATGTAGTTCTTCTTTAGTTGGCTTTTCACAAACATCTGTACTTTCTCCTTTTCTATTCTAAACAGAGGATAGATTCATCCTTTCCTTGGTATGAAGTCTTCTTTGAGGTTGATGGCGTGGTCCCAGAATTTCCTGGTTGGCATTCGCTCAGACTCTACTTTTCCAAATACTTTCTTCCATTTGTGGAATCATTGGGGTACTAGTTCTTCCACCTTTCTATGATCATCCACGATTTCCTCCCTTCTCTCTCTTTCCTCCATAGTCCACCTCAGATTACTTTTATTCTTCTTTGTAGACTGCCTCCTTTTTATTACTTTCTTCTCAGGTGTTTGTCCACATAGGGGTGGGCACCTAGTTATTCTTACTTTCCCCATTTTCCAATTTATCTCTGGGTTATATGCCGCGAGCCATAGCATTCCTAGGATTACTTCTGTCTTTCCCAATTTGCATACATCCATCCTTACTCGTTCTACATGTCCTTTGTAGTACATGTTGACCTCTACCTCATGGGTTATCAACTCTCCTTTATTATCACTTCCATCTATATTTTTTACTTTTATTAGCCTTGCCAATTTCTCTAATTTAAAGCCCTGTCTTTCTGCCAGTTCTTTGCTTATGAACAGGCCTGTTGTTCCGCTGTCTAATAGTGCTCTTACTGATACCCTTTTGTAGGTATCTACTTTTTCTAGTCCAACATTGAGCTAGACTTCTTTTAACGGTTTAAGTATCTGTCTCACTTCCCTCTTAATATAATGATCAGAGTCCATTTTATTTCGTCCATATAACACACCGTATTTATTATGGAGGCCAGCCGAGGGCTTACTGGTCTCTCTGATCTTTTAATACCTCCTGCATCCCTTCTCTAACCTCTCTTGGATTCCTATAGTATTAGGCCATGTACCTAAACATCTCACAGTTGTAACATCTCTGATCTCCTCCCCACCTTCCTCCTTTATTCACATCCATTGCATTGGGGTCTCAGACCCCTTATCCTTCTCCTTTCCTCCTCCTCAAATCTCCACCAAATCCTCCTCTTGGTGCTCCACAGAAACCTCCCTAGTGTCCATTGTTCCAGAAGGGCCTAGCCCCTCTTGTAACAATTGAAGTTGTGGTTGAGTAACCCTAACCTCACTCACACTCTAAGTCAGAGTTTGACAAAGAGAACTCATTAGAGTTCCTGCTAATTGGTTCAGCTACTTATACATGAATGTGTGTTTACAAGTATTTGTCTAAACTATTTTATCCCGCGCATCTCTTTTGAGTCATGATGTCCCACGCATAGTTATTATTACATAATTATTAGAAAAGAAAATAAAATAAAATAATCTGCCGCTGCGGATCGTCCAGCTCGTCTGCCATTCTATAATACCTCTAGATGGCTGTGCCTCTGGTGATCTTGCCACCTATGCCACTCCCTTTCCTCCTAGCACCTTCTCCTCCACTCTACTCTGTCTCAGGTTTCTATCCAATCTCACTGACCTCTCCCACTATTTCTTGATCATTGTCAGAGACAATTCTGCCTCCGCCAACCTCCTTCTGATATTTCCATTTAACCCCCTCTTGAACTTCTCTATGAGGGGTCTTCTCTCATAGCCACTTTCCCTCAATACCTTTCTAAAAATTTGAACATACTTATCACATGTTTGTCCTCCCCTGCTCCAGCAACCTTAGCTTGTCTATCTTCCTCGATTCTTTATCAAACTCCCCAAACTCCTCCCTCATTTTTGTAAACAGTTCCTCTACTGTTTTCACCAGTGACAGTCCCTGCCTCCTCTCCTCCAGTATGTTTTCCTTCCATATCTCTACCACTCCTCCCTGTATATATGTCAACACCCATAATATTTTCTCCTTTTCATTGCTCCCCTTCATTCTCATGTTGATATACAGGTGGCAGGCATTGATAAACTCTACCACCTTCTCCCTTTCTCTGTCAAACAATGAAGGTTTGGCTGTCTCCCCCTGGGTCTGTCCTTTCAATAATAGTTGCTCAATTGCCATTGTGTATTGAGCAAGGTATTAAAGGATCTGGTCCATGGTTAAACCTCCTTCTTGTTGTTATTGTTATTAGGGCTGTTGACCCTGGGATGATTGTTGGTGGGACATGTTGTTGTCCCAGGCATCTTCTTCTTCTGTTGTTTTCTTATACAAGGAACAATTGTTTTCTTCTGAGCTTATGTTTATACCTACTGGGAAGCACGTCTTCTCCCAGCTAAGCATCTACTTCCCTACCGACTACTGCCCTAGTAATAGAATTATACTACTGCTGCAAAGATGTGAACCCCTAAACTAAACAGCTCCTTAAGGGACGACTGTCACTTCTCTGCATGTAGGAACTACAATGAGCTCCCAGCACAAGGTTTATAAAGTGAAAAAGAACAAGTATTCAAATGAGCCCACTCAATGTAAAGATCAGGTCTCAGATGGAGTACCTGAGCTTGGTACTGTGCTTCTACCATTAGTCTCTAACTGACTAACAAGTTCTCTTAAGCCTAGGGCTCAGCTATGTCATAGTGGTCATTGGTCACGATGACCAGTATACCAAAGGCGAGTGTAGAGTAAAGAAAAGAATATGCAAGGTTTGTGATGAACGGTATGGAATGTAGGGTATTAAGTTTTAATGTAATAACAAGCTTGTTGGGATAACTAACTTATCACCCTCAACATTAAAGAGAAATGAAGAGAACTCGATAGAGTCTCTGTAGATTGCTCTACCTACTTATACACAATTTCTATTTGTCTATGTGTACACTTAAGTAATTTCTCCACAATCCTTCTAGAATGTTCCATCATGTAACTAGATTATGTGACACTTATTTTATCAATCTTATCTCCTGTGCTATTTTTAGAATCTTTCATCTGGTTCATCCAAAAATAGATTCCATTTTTCCCATCCTTCTAGCCATATAATTTTAGGTCCTGGCAGATTTATGATACCTTAGAGTAATTATTTTATTTTATTTATTCTTTATTATTTAACCAATCTATTACCTGTGATACTACTCCATATGTCACAAAAAAGTGACTACTAAATAGTGCCATGGAAGTATAACAAAATACTTGTTCAATGAACTGCATAAATAGCTAGACCCTCATTAGCAAGTAGCCTTGCTAACATTGCCTTTTTGGTGGAATGGTAAACCATACAGTATGTGACTACTGGTCCATAGCATAACTGTGACAGTTTAGCAAGGCTACAAGGTCAGGGGTTTGAATTCTGAGGTGGGCACAATTAAATTGATGCCTTGGAGCAGTCCAGGATAGCTTCCAAACAATTTTCTGGCTTACAAAGGGTTATAAAACCCTTGGGAGGCAGCATATAAATGTACCAGGTCTGTTTACATATGAAGACCACATGCCCTAGAAGCAGGGGTGATGTCACAAAAAAGTAACTACTAAATAGTGCCATGGAAGTATAACAAAATACTTGTTTAATGAACTGCATAAATAGCTGGACCCTCATTAGCAAGTAGCCTTGCTAACATTGCCCTTTTGGTGGAATGGTAAACCATACAGTATATGACTACTGGTCCATAGCATAACTGTGACACCATAGCAAAATTTACAAACTCAAACTAATTTCAAGTCTTTAGATGATTTACTTCTGATCTTCCTCAAAGGTTGAAGCGTTTTTATTCTACTTTGCTCTGAACTCTGGTACAAATTTCCTTATTGCCAATTCTGGCAAACCTTATAGAGTTTCATGATATAGACCTTACCTTTATTCTCTATGCTGATAATAATTCCAAGTGGGTTGATGTCCCCCACTCCTGTTCTGATGCCATTCCATATACTTGTTCCTCTTACCATTACTGACTACAACCTTAATGACCAACTAGTTAACACTCTCCTCTGGCTTTCCAAAAATCTCAATCATGGATTTTTAGAACCATCCAAACCCCAAATAATCCAAGGCCCATATCCCCAATATTTTCAACAGATTAGACCCCTACAAGCTCAACCATTTTCTATTCCAATGTCAATTCTACTTCTGGTCAAATTCTAACTAATTCTCTTCAAACAAGGCAAAAATCAAATTTGCAATGACTTAGTTGTCCAGAGTAGCTCAAGACTAGTTTGAAATCATACTCCAGTAGGAAGACCAAGGTTTTCTATAGCTCTGGTTAACCTCCTGGCATCTGTTTGTGGAAGAGCTCCAAGTTCACTTTGGGTTGTCAGACCCAGTCAGAGATGTAGCTAGCTTGATTAACAATCTCTGGATGAAGCCCAGAGATAAAATTTATGCAGTACATAGTATAGTTGAACTGGAATAATAACGTTCTCTGCCATTATTACTACCAGGGACTCCTAAATTGCCTCCAAGATCCTATTTCTACCTACAAGCAGAGTAAACTTACTTTTTTCCATGTCATATACCAATTGGCAATCACATACAATAATTGTTACTAAGAGTAACCATGAATAGGACTACTTTTGTAATGCTAAAAAAAATGCAGTGGACAATCATAATTGTAGACAAGGTAAGTCTACTCTTACTCTATTGTCTGCTCCATATACTGCTCTGGTCTGCTCCTAGCTTTTGTTGTCACTCCCTGCTCTATCATCATCATTATCAGCTCTCTTCTTTACTTGTCCAGCTTTCAAGTTGCTGAGTGTTATATCCAAGTCTTTCTTGCTATCTACCCCTTGTATTGACTTCTCTGACAAATTAGGCAAAAATAGTAAGCTCAATAGCAATGAGCAAAAACACCACCTCAAAAACAATCTTTACCTATACTGTGGATTGAAGAATTACAAGGTAAATCAATGTCCAAGGAAACAACTTATCAAAGTCTGACTAGCAACTGTTAAGGATCTGAAAGCTGTGCTTTCCAATTCCAACTTGCTCTGTCTAGCCTTGATGTCTCCATTGGTATATACCTGAATCACATTTAATGTATACCCTTTTGGGCCTTAATAAATTCTGGCTTAACTTATTGTTTTATGAACTCTTTTTTTGCTCATGGACACTCTCTTCCTACATCTCCTACTCTGCCTGTAGAACTATAACTTTTTGATGGAATCTCAAATAATATTATTTCCCAGGTAGTTTTTATGTTTGTAACCTTTTCCTCCACTGAATGCATGAATCTTGACTTTTATATTACCCTGTTTGATTCCTCTTATTCTTTGGTCTTAGATCACTCTTAGCTCATCTACTACAATCTGTTGATTGACTGGGTCTCTGAGTCAATATCTTTTTGACTATCATCTCTACTTGACAATCTTGCTTCTGTCTGACCTAATATGACCTCAGTTCATTCTTTGTCTACTCCAGTAGAATCCCCTCTGCAGTTTATTATCTCTAAGATTTCTAGGTCTCACTCTGAGTGACCTTATGTTGCCCTTATAAGTGCACTAGCCTTTGTCTGTACATCAAGACTTTTAGGCTTCATAAATTTCCATCTTTTTCTTTATTTCACAGTGCAGACAAAATTGATCTCTGTCTTCGATACAGTTGATTTATTATGTGTTCCTGAAAAGTATCACAAGTTTACTAATATCATCAGCAAATCCCAAGTAGAAACACTTGCCCCACTATCCTTATGATCTCTGAATTGTTTTGGATGAGAATTCATAGCTTCTAGTGAATAGTATTTACTCATTGTCAATATTGAAACAAGAAGCTCTTAAAGAGTTTATTAATGAAAATTTAACTAACAGTTTCATTTAACCAATATCATCTCCCTATGAAGTGCCAGTGCTATTTGTCAAGAAAAAAGGGTTGTGTATCAACTTTCATAGACTCAATTGCATTACAAAGAAAGATCAATACTTACTTCCATTGATAAGTGACCTCTTTGACTCTCTCTGCAAAGCTTACATCTATACCAAGATAGATTTCTATCACATATATCATCTAGTCCAAATTGCCAAAGATAATAAATGGAAAATAGCTTTCCAAATGTACTATGGCTTCTTTAAGTGGTCTGTTATGCCTTTTAGACTCACTAATACCTCTGCAGCGTTCCAACATTTCATAAATGACATACAATATTGAAATCATATAAAGAAAGTTTTCAAACAGCTTTGTAAATTTGGACTGTATGCCAAAGTAGAAAAGTATGAGTTCTACTCAGACTCCATTGAGTACCTAGACTATGTCCTTTCTTCCTCTGGTTTGACTATGTCAAATGCTAAAGTGAAAACAATCCAGGATTGGTTCAAACCCAAGAAAGTCAAGAATATTCAGTCATTCTTAGGCTTCACCAATTTCTACAAATGTTTTATTTATAATTACTCCAATATAGTCATTCTACTCACTTATCTTACTAGAAAAGACATTTTTTGGAACTTCGACAATAATTGTCGGAAATCCTTCAACTCCCTCAAGCAGGTGTTTATAACTGCTTCTGTTATGGTGTAGTATCAAAGATAGTAGAGTGATAAATAAAAATAAAAAGAAATAATAAAGTAATTACTCCGAGGTCTGAATACTATTCAGAACTCAATTACAAGTATGCTAACAAAGGAGTGAAATAGAATACTAGATCCAGAGTTTTGTTAAGTAATATCCAGAAATTGTATTTGGTGATGATAGAGGGAATGACCTTGGCTTCAACTTGTGTGTTGTACCCTGATCTTCTACCACTGTTTTGGTCACTAACTTTAAAGTAATGAAGTCATTGGAATATGAGTTGAAAAGTAGGTGTATAAGAAGAGAGTAGACATAAGTAACATTAATTTACAAACTAGAGAACTACATTGTAACTATACAGTATATATACAAAATCCAGAAAAGGAGATGTACATGGAGCATGGACTACAATGTAATTACAGGAGATGTAATTAACTAGGAGATCTATTATGAAAAGGAGAATAATAAAGATAATTAATTAAATAAAATAAAAATAAAATAAAAAGAAAAGAAAAGAAAATAACTATGAAATTTCCGGAATATGACATCCAATAATAATAGATTACCAACATGCTAATTTTCCTTTCAATTCAAACCCACTTTAAGTCATACTCAAACAACAAGTAATACATAAACTAAAAATTATCATATACAACATGGCTTCATCCCTATAAACTAAGTGTTGATTGTCTTACTATGTCCCATTTTTCCTTTACAAACTCTCTGGTACAACCTGCATTTGATACATACATTGACATGGAGAGAGGTCTTGAATTAGTATATTTGCTTGGCCTATGAACATACATCAAAAATTAAAAGTGATAAAAAAAGAATATGTAGTGGTGCTCACACCATGTGTCTAGTAGTACACTGTATTGAGAGATTGTTGTATTAACTACTCACGAAAGCCTTTTGTACTGCCCGGATGAACGAATAAATATCACCAGTGTCAGCGAGCTGACTCAGAAGAACACTGATTGTAGGGAGATTTGGAGAAATTGTGATAACTATGATTCATTAACATCAACAAACGTCATGTAGGCAAATAATCTAAGCCGACTCACCTCTGTAACCGCCGTCAGATATGTCTAGAACAAAGCTAGCTTCCCGCGTTTGGTCTTCACGATCAATATTCGTGAACCTGAAGAGAAGTTTATCTCGTCCAATACCTTCGATATTACATGCTAGCTGAGATTCACAGCCAATAAGGTCAGGCGAAACTTGGGACGCATGCGTGCTAAGTGTTGTTCTTTCCTCGTCCTTTTCTATCCCACAAATTCAGAGGTACTGATATACTCAAGTTTAATCACACACCTCGGACGAGATTTGCTGTTATTGTATGGTATTGGTCAATCTCTCCTTGTATTGCGGCACACTTGTCCTGAAGGGATGTCAATTGCCGTTCAAGCGCGATGACTGAGAGCTCTGTATCCTTGCGCTCTTGTTTCTCGCGTTCGAGGTCTGGAATGAAGTATCAGATACAGGAATTCTAGTATCTGGTTATTGAACCGCATGCCGGCAACTAGATCTATTTCTTTTAGCTTGCATTTGTTTATCTCCTTCTCTACATGTTGAGTCTTCTCTGCGAATTTCTTCTTCTCTGCGATCTGGTATTTGCGTCGTTCTGAAATGGAGGTTATCGCTTTGTTCTTGAATCCAACCAGTGCCTTGAGGAAATTGTGTGTGGAATCTTCAAAAATATTGATGCGTAAATCAATCGTTGGATTTTGCCCCTGTAAAAGTTGAGAGAGATCAATGCGAGATCGACGAGCAGTGGCCATTGATGATTGAAGAGAGGAACGTGCACCAACATGTGACCAGCATGGGATGATCACATGGTGTTTGAGTTCAAGAAGCGCCTCCTTCCTTCGGTTGTGATCCTGCTGCTATGCCTACCGATATTCAGATGCAAACGGCGAAACCATTTTGTATAAACAATTTTACTATGGGGACTGCAAAGACTACCAATGACATCTATATGGAAACTGCAAAGACGGGCTTGATGCCCAGACAGGGTGCAGTGAAAGGATGGGAACAAAAGTTATTAGAATCGCCAGAAGTCACGAGGAAAGCTACCGTAGCTCAACTCTGTGAGTTAGACAAGCCTCTGGATACACTTCTGGAGGTATCTAGTTCAATAGAGAATCCGCTCTAATACTAATACTATGAATAGATTTTCTTGACTACTACTTTCAAGCGCTGGGGTATCTTGCAGCAAGGAAGGAAAGACGAGCTGGGTTTGACAAGGACACGTCAGCGAGGGGACTCGACGGACAAGACTATATGAAGGAGTTCAAATCATATTGCGGTCGTGAACGAGTCTTATTGCGCCGAAGGAGAACAAAGCTGAAAGTCGATCAATTCCATATCATTGCCCAGGTTGGACAAGGGGGGTATGGTGAGGTCTACCTTGCGCGTAAGCAGGACTCAGGAGAGGTTTGTGCACTAAAGAAAATGCGGAAACGGACATTACACAAGATGGACGAGGTGAATCGAGCGATGCCTTCCCTACATACAATTAACATCAACCATAGATTCGCCATGTCCTGGTTGAGCGAGATATTCTTACGGCTACCAAGACACCGTGGCTGGTTCGATTACTCTACGCTTTTCAAGACACCCAATTCGTGTATCTCGCCATGGAGTATGTTCCAGGGGGAGATTTCCGGACGCTCCTCAACAATGCTGGTGTCATTCATGAAACTTATACTCGATTTTATGTTAGCGAGATGTTCGCCGGTGTCAATGAGCTCCATAAGCTTGGATACATCCATCGTGACCTCAAGCCTGAGGTGCGCATGAAGCCTCTCCTCTCGTTATCATCTCAATGACTAGCCCCCAGAATTTTCTCATAGACGGTACTGGTCACGTTAAATTGACAGACTTCGGCCTAGCCACTGGTGCCCTGGATCCCCAGCGTATCGAGTCTCTGAAGATCAAGGTAGCAATCACTTGAAATTCATTCTACCAAATTACTCAAAGTCTTGCCAGCTAGACCAAGTCAAGGATAATCGGGTCACTCATCGAACAGCAACCGAGCGTCGATCGTTATATAAGTTTATCCGGGGCACAGATCCTCGATATGCTGATTCCGTTGTTGGCTCTCCTGACTATATGGTAAGACCATCGAAGATGACAGGTCCAATCCTCACTTGATCTTCTTAGGCCCCCGAGGTCCTAAGGGGGAAAGCATACTCCTATTCCGTCGATTACTGGTCCCTTGGTTGTATTCTTTTTGAGTTTATGACTGGTTTCCCCCCTTTTAGCGGTGGGACACCAGAGGAAACGTGGACGAATTTGAAGAACTGGACTGAGGTCTTCAGGAGACCTCAATATGACCAACCTAACGAAACAGTTTTTAATATGTCTGACACTGCCTGGGATTTGACTACAAGGTACCTCAACTATTTTCGTGCAGACCATGCTGATTAATACCGTTTCTCTAGACTTATTGCTCCTGCAAATTGTCGGTATTCTTCTCTTGACGATGTGACGAATCATTTCTTCTTCAAAGGCGTCGACTGGGATAACCTTCGCGATGTCGATCCACCCTATGTTCCTGATCTCAAATCTGACTTTGACACTGGTTACTTTGATGACTTCAGTTCTCCCGACGATATGGCAAAGTATACCGAAGTGAAGGAGAAGCAAAAGAATGTCGATGCTGTCAAGGATTCAGATGAACCTGTGGGACGAGGTGCATGGGTGGGATTCACATATAGGCAGAATGGCCCAAGAGCCAATGCTTCGAGTGCTTATTCGAGTCAGGGTGACGTTTTTGCAACCATTTTTTGACATCCTCTTTCCACGTCCTTTCTGTTTTGCCTATTGTATGTATATGATCCTCAGCCGGAACCAAGATCTCCGGCATAATCATTGAGTCAAGGGATATTTGGTGCCACAAGTCTTGTTCTCATATCATAAATGTAAACACGGAAATTGTATGCTATACCTCAAGTAGAAAGATCAAAATCAAAATGAACGATACAGAAAAGTGGGTTGGAGGCAAGATGTCCATGTAGTGGTCAGCGAAGGAGAAGGTCAAGAGGGGATGTTCATCAATCCATGAGTTCAGAGTCCATGCTATGACGGAAGGAATCAGCCAAGTGCATACATCTTCGATTTACTAAGGCTCCCTCGAATCTAGGACGTCTGCGCTTCAAATCGATGTGAATGTATCTTAGATGATTTAAGGCGGAATGCCTGGGTCGATCGTACGTGGTGATTCTTGTGAGAGGTCCGCAAAGTACGGCGCTGACATTGGCTAACTTGGATACAGAACCGGAGGTTGCACAGGTAAGAGACTCGATAACGGCACTGTAGGTTTGTACGATTGTGAAATCGTACCTGGAATAGGCCTCCTTGGTAGATAAGCTTGCCTTGCCGCCTTGCGAGTATCTATTTTGAGGTTGGGCCGAGCTGCCCGTTGTTCGGCGTGGTGAGTAAGTTTGCGGCAAGCACAACGGCACCGAGCACCAGCATAAAAGTAGGCATCAGCTATCTAGAAGGTATAGATGACTTGAGCAAAGTGAGCGTCAGAAAGCATGCCGGACAATAGATGCCGTGAGGACTTGATGTAATCAATCTAAAATCAATCGTGGATATCAATACGCGCGGCGAGAAAAGGAGAATACACAATAGGCATGCTGAGGAATGAGAGACTTTATATTCCAATTGGCAAGACGCTGACAAGTCTTTATGAAAAGAGGATGCGTCTTAATTTTCATAACAAAGACGCTGGATGATAGTGTGGGAACAAGCAAGACCTGCGATCAACGTGCCTCACATTGCAATATTCATTCAAATAATTGCTTTGCATGACCTCTGCCTATAAAACAGGTCAGCATTTGCACTCGATTGACAAGCAAAAATCCACATCTTGGTTATCAGGATCGCTTTTGTTCTGTCCCGAGTGTGGTACACTCTTGGACCAGCCCAAAGATGGAGACGACAGCGTGTCTTGCGAGCAATGCCACCACGAAGAACCAGCTAATTGTAGGTGGTTGTTTTGCACCTGAATGGATAATTTAATATACCTCGAGCAGCATATGACAATATCGTAATCACGACTCGATCGCACCCTGACGCATTTCCATCTGCATTAAGGCAGAAACGGAAGACACAGACGAAACAACATGATAAAGGAGACCAGGGCACATTAGTAGTGCATCCTCCCATTGACACCCTGCCCACGCTTACAACAACCTAGGTTTCTGAAAAATGTCCATCTTGTGGACACATGGAAGCATACTCGAAAGAAATGCAGGTGCGTCGAATATCCATGGACACGATTATGATCTCAAAGTTTTCAGCTGCGAAGCGCGGATGAAGGATCAACGATCTTTTACACGGTAGGTCTTTGGGATGGTGGGGATAAATGACACTGACTGGCAACTAGTGTGTAGCCTGCAAACACGGATGGCGTGTAAATAATTAATGTAGGATATATTGATCAGACGTAGACGCCAGCACTGCAAAACAGAGCAACGATTCCGAAGCCTCCGAGGAGACTTGCGGCGGAGGAAACGGCAAGTTCTCTTCCTCCCAGAGACTGACTTGGCAAGCTGGAGTTGGCTGAGTGAGTGGGTGAAGCAAGGCTTGAAAGAGAGCAACATACGTGGTGAAGTAGAAAGCCAAACCGAAGGTAGATGAAAGAAGGCCGACAGCGAGATAGGGTAAGGCAAGGGTTGGGATGTACGGTGCAAATGGAGGCAATGTATGGAATGCAGCCTGGGATATGTCAATATATTTGCAGGCTGCAAGGGAGGAATTACCTGGGCAGTCGTATAATCAGCCATGGCACGTCTGTTTGACCATCACACGACACCACGTCACGTTGCAGCTGAGACAAACATCCCCAAGCAGTTCTCCTCCCACCACCATGTCTTCCGCCCACCAGATTCAGCAACACCCGTTCTTTATCCAGGCTCAGAACAAGGCTCAATATCACCTTAATCAGTTCGACAAAGAGGTACCCCTTTTCTCCTGCTTTGCACCTTTTTTCAACGTTTCTCTAGCTTTCCAAATATCCAATTCTCGTCCACCTCGAACAACATACTCAAGTCCCCAAAACTTATGCTGTCCTTGGTGCTCTCTTCCTTATCACTATCTTTCATACCATAAATCCGCTTGCTGCACCCGTTTCTAACCTCGTCGGGTGGGCCCTTCCCGCATATCTTTCTTTCAAGGCTTTGGAGACTCCTTCACCCCATGACGACATCCAGTGGCTGACCTACTGGGCTGTCTTCGGTTTTTTCAACTTCCTTGAGAGCTTCGCCATTCGCCCCGTTTTGTATTATGTTCCCTGGTATTATGCTTTCAAGACCGTCTTCATCATCTGGTTGCAGTTACCTGCCTTCCGTGTGAGTTAATTTCTCTACGCCATGTCTCGTCCGCTTATTACTGGTGTTTTCTGTGTTCTTAGGGTGCACAAGCTACTTATCTCACGGTCTTGAAACCTGTGCTCCTCAACATTAGCAGTCAGTCTCATGTCGTTGTTCCTACTACCACAACTGCGGACGCTCACCAAGAGTGAACGCTCCTGGGTATACATACGTTTTTCATTGGGTCGGGCATTAGATCGGGTATCGTTGACTCTTAATGTACCCCTTCCTCCTTGGCGTCTTTGTGTTTAGTGTTACTGTTGTGCATTATTCTTCCCTTATGTAATCTTCGTTCTATCAATCAAAATATTTATATCGTGGTTAGATAGACCATCAACCGTGGTCCTATGATGACTAACACGTCAAGGTGCCTAGAAAATCGATTGAGCTACATCCGGAGCAATGCTTGATCTGAATCTCTGCCATTCAGTGTTTCAGCCTTGTTGCTCCATCTCTCCAGCCTGACTTCAATCAACAGTTATGGGACATCTTTTTTTTAAAAAAATCAACAATTTATTACACAGTGCTTGATCACAGTCCCTGACAGCACTATGTAAAGGTAGTTACACATCCCCAACACATGTTGTAAGCATGCCTCCCAAACCCCAACTGTAGTCAGTAGTCTAGATAGAGAAGAAATTGTACACTAAATGATAAATACCAGTGTCCAAGATATGCTCCTACCAATATCTCAATCCTCCTCCTAATCTCCTATACCTTGTGACCAGACCAACTCTCTTTGCACATAACACTTGTGAATGGACATTAAAACAGGTACTCTGTGTTAGACGGAACCAATACATTCACTAGAGCTTAAAAGAGGATTTTGGGTATTAGACTTGGATCGGACAGGTTGGGAGCTAAGCAATAAGGAGTAGGCTAAGGAAACTAGACAGCAGTGAAGTTAGTTACTTTTCTGACTGGTTAAATAGCATAGCCATCTAACCATGAACCTCAGTCATCTACTGAAGAGGAGACACTGAGGTCAGTATTATCTGTTTCATCACTAATCTCTTATACTCATCATGTATCTTAGAATGTCACTTTATTAGGTATTAAATACATAGTTGTCTACTGAAGAGGAGACACTGAGAACATCACTTTATTAGGTTATAGGGCTCCACCTTCTTTTAAAACACTGTGCATAGAATACCACAGAACACCACAGAAATATCAACTACAGGAACAACCCCACCAATGATCCTTGCTGACTCTGAGAAGTTTGATGGCACTAACTGGGCCTTATGGAAAGACAACATCCTGATGATAGCAGAACTTAAAGGCACAACTGGATATCTTGATGGCTCTATCAAAAATCTAACTACTACAATACAATCCCCAAAACCCACAGCACCACTCCTAACAACCTTACCACAGTCTGAAACGCCATGGAACTCACCAAATCTATCAACTGCTGAATGGAAAGCTAGAAACATGTGGATGAAAATGCTACTTATATTTAATACCAAAGGACCTACTGGTCTTGGTATCAATACATCAGGAAGTGTAGCCGAAGTATAGGAATCATACATATCTTCATATGAGATTGCCTCAGAAATAGCTAAACTAAATACAGAACAAGAATTGAGAAACCTCATCTATACTGACAATGATAACTTTCCCAACCATATCACCAATCTACACTATAGACTTACTCATACTAAATCCTTAAGTGCTGATATCACTAACAACAGTTTCATTGTGATTGTCCTAAATTCATTACCACGCTCATGGGACCCTGTTGTAGCATCCATTCAAAAGGATGTTTCTGTTAATGAGGTCATTTCCCAGCTCCAGACATGGTGGCTGAGAATTAGTAGAAACCGACCATTAAATACATCTTGGAATGTTACTGCTCTCCATGTAACAAACCCTTCTAGATGAGATAGAAATCAACTTACCTGCATAAATCCAAATTGTAACCGCTGTGATCACACCATCGACATATGTTACTGGCCAGGTGGTGGCAAAGAGGGTCAGTTTCCCCCTGGCTTTAGAAAAAAAGGGGGGATCAAGGGATCAACAATAAGCATACATCAAGGAGGATACAACCACAGATAATGGCAAATATAGCCACTGCTAATCAAGAGGATAAACAAGTCTATGTGTTAATAGTCGGAAACACAAACTTCGAGGTACACACCTCTACCAACCTCCAAAACTCTAACTCAAACCCACCTCTTAGCTCTAACAAACCCACAAATCAAAAAGAAATTGCTAAGGGGGTGGAAAAGAGTAGGAAAATGTCTAGCAAATATTCAGTTATGTTTCAAGCAACCTCTAGTAATAAACTTGATATACCTACCCTGATCGACTCTGGAGCTAGCAACCACTGCTTTGCTGACAAAACCCTGTTTACAACCTATATTCCCTTGAATCATCCATCTATAGGACTGTCTGTAGGTAGAGATTCAACATTCAGAATACTAGGGAAGGGAACCATAAAACTACGGACTTATGTCAATGGAGAACAGAAAACCATCACTCTTGATAATGTTATCTATGCCCCCGAACTAAAGTCAAACTTAATCTCCGTATCAAAGCTGGGCTCCAGAGGAGCAAGCATCATCTTTGACAAAACTAGAGCTAGCATAAGGTCAGCAGATGGAACAGAGATAATTTTTGCAACCCGTTTTGGCCAATTATATATGATCAACATTGAAGATGCCCTCATCTATGCCAATATTGCTCAATGCTCACAAAAACCAGCTAGTTTTGCAACTTGGCACCACCGTCTAGGACATGCAGGTGAAGAAGTTATTTGTGCCATGATTCAATCAAATGCAGTTGATGGACTTAACACTTATGGAGACCTAAAACTAGAAGGACTATGCGAAGACTGTGTCTTTGGGAAGCACACTACTAGGCCATTCTATACCAATACAGCAAGGGAGACTGAGGTGCTAGAATGCATTCACATTGATATTTGGGGACCAGCCCAAGTCCAATCAGCAGGAGGTGCAAATTATTTTATGGCTATAATTGACAGTTTTTCATCCTACAAAACAGTCTTTTTCATAAATTTGAAGTCAGCAGACACTACCCTAAAGATATTTAAGGCCTATCAAGCAGAAGTAGAATGACAGACAGGGAAGAAATTAAAGCGAGTTCGACTAGATATGGGAAGAGTGTGGTTTAAGAATCTATGGAAAGAATACCAAATCATACAAGGACTGATTTTTGAATTCACGACCCCTTGTGTCCATCAACAAAATGGAATGGTAGAAAGAACAATGTAAACTTTACTTGATGGAGCCAGAACTATCCTAGCAGAATCAGGCCTACCTATTAAGTACTGGGCTAAAGCGGTACAGACGATTACTTATATAAGGAACTTCATACCAACTGCAAGACAACCCAGACAGGTACCAGCTGAGATCTGGCATGGCCGACAACAGGACATGTCCCATCTTTGTCCATTTGGATCAAATGGTTATGCCCATGTTCCATTAGACCTCAATCTGTCAAAACTTCAACCAAGATCTGTTCGAGTCATACTTTGGTCATCAAGGTTACAAACTCCTTGACAAAAATACTGGTACTATTTTTAAGTCAAGAGACGTAATATTCGAGAAAAGTACTACTCATTTAACAACACAATCGACTCCAGTCACCTTCACAGATGAAAATGATCTTTTTAGACATGATCAAGCACCAACAAGCTCAATAGACACTAGTGCAACACTACCTACTACTAGCAATACCATCCCTCTTCAACTACCCCAAGGAATTGCACCAAGGCCTGCTGATATCACTTCACTCCATAAACAAACCACTGATAATCCTTCTTCTGCACCTGATGACTGCTCTACTCAAACAACTGATGACCAATACAAGCATACTACACCAGACCTACCTTTAGCTCTCCAACGTACTCAAAGAGAACCCAAACCAAGTGCCCGTCAGAAGAAATCACTCAAATATTTAAGTCACCCCACGACAAATAATATTGAAGTTGAAACAAATGTTCCACAAACATACTGAGAAGCCATGAAAAGACCAGACCTTTGGTGCGAACCCATGGCTGCTGAAATTGCAATGTTAAAAGAATAGACCGTATATGAAGTCTGTCATGAATCACCTTCTCTCTCTAAGTCAATATTTATTTTATTTTATTTTTATTTTTCATTTAATTATGTAATATAGTCGGATCAGTAAATAAGGACAAACAATTGGACATGTATAAGTAGTAGACACAATTCAACAAGGACTCTAACAAGTTCTCTTTGTCAAACTCTGACTTAGAGTGCGAGTGAGGTTAAGGTTACCCAACTGAGACTTCAATTGTTACACTAGAACTTGTTTTCATATTCTAGACACCGATCACCTCAATTCTTGTCAATCTTACTTTCATAATCTCTCTCAGTATGTGATCAACTTAGATCACTTCCAACTTCCTTATAGCCGGGCCACAGGCTTAAGTGAACTGACTGGGAAGTTTAGATCCCAGAGGTGGACAGCTAGGACCAAGCTCAGGTACTAGCCTAGACCAGACCTTACAATTGAGCAGTGTTCTTTACAATTACTTGTACTTCTTTCATACTATATACTTTGTGCTACTGGTCCATTTGTAATAAAATAACAGGCAAGCTGAGGCATTCGCAGCAGTGGATTATTTTATTTCTTTTTCATTTTCCTTTATTATGTAATAGTTTGAAGTGTGTGGAATACTATAACTCAAAAGGAGTCTGTGGGATAATTTGAGTAGACAAATACTAGTAAATACTAATTTGTGTATAAGTATTAGCGAGGACTCTAACGAGTTCTCTTTGTCAACTCTGATAAAGAGTGTGCACTTAAGTTAACCCTAGCTTGAGTTTACTACACTAGAACTCGTTTACACATCTAGATACCGATCACCTTGATCCTTGTCTATCTTACTCTCATAATCTCTCTCAGTGGGTGATCAACTCAGATCACTCCTAACCTCCTCATAGCCAGGCCATAGGCTTAAGTGGACTGACCAGAAAGTTTAGACCCTGGAGGTGGACTGTGAGCACTATACCTGAGTACACACATAGACCAGACCTGACGACAGATGGTGCTTA
>Ga0153957_100178_pt1 | contig 41253 bp, 52 predicted proteins | sample TSFL041MetaG_FD_104745 | JGI IMG/M metagenome (GOLD analysis project Ga0153957, IMG submission 104745) | Attine ant fungus gardens microbial communities from Florida, USA - TSFL041 MetaG | ecosystem: Host-associated > Fungi > Mycelium > Unclassified | place: USA: Florida, Wekiwa Springs... | reverse complement strand
ATCGCTTTGACACGTTTTGGGCATCGTTTGAAAGGTCTTCATGAGGGCTTTCAGACGCATCCTAGACCGTGGGAATCGTGCAAGTATCCGTGGAGTTATGGCCGAATGAAGTTTGTGACAGAATGACAGATGGAGTCAAAATAATGCCATGATCCAAGAATAGCTAAATCTTGTTGATCAACTCTATCTGAACAGCCTCTGGTTTAAAAGTAATACAACTGACAATATGTTAGGACTTGTATTAGACAATTAGGGTTTGCTTTCTATTATTTCATCTATTTGGACTTATAGTGGACTATTTCCTTAACTTATTGTTGTTTATTCTTTGTCTCTAGATAGTAGTACAAATAACAGTAACCCTAGATAGTATAAATATAAATGAAGAAAGGAGAAAGATAACAAGTTTTTCTTTCTTTTAGTTTTCCCTCTATATCTCTTTGAGAGTCTAAGACCTCTTAATGGACAAATAAAGTTATTTATTAACTAAGACTTAAACTGACTATTGTAACTATTAGTTTCTTAAAACAACAAGTGCAATAGAACTATAACATGATTATCTTCTTTTCATATAATCTTCTTGAAATTCCTACCAGAGCCACTGACTGGGTGGTTAAAAAGAAATACAAAATTGCAATTGATCTCTAAACTACTGGGTTTAGGCAGAGATTGGAGTATCATAACAGTTTATGGTATTCTCCTGAGCAACCACACAAATACTTTGGATTTCAAGATATTTTAATAAAATTAGCTTACCTGCTGCAAAACCATACTGACAACAATAGAGGTTTGGAAAACCTTGCTGACTTTCTAACCAAACCATTACCCAGGGACATATTAAGGAAGGTAATAACATCACTAAATATAGTCTCACAATCCCCAGTACAACAATCCAGAGTGTCAGACAGAACTATAACACTGGAACTATGTCATTATTCTAGTTCTGACCTTATTATTCTATTGTCTCAGATCAATAGTTTAATATATCTTTATTTTCCATTTTGCCCTTTTAGCATAAGAATGCAACCACTTTCACCTATATATAAATTATATACAAATAGAATAGTTCCCTCAGTCATCTACCTTAAAAGGTGACTCCTGAGACTTAGTATTCAATGTAGTTACTCCATACTCATAACACTGAATTTATAGCCACATCAATAACTGTCAAAGAGATTATCTGGCTCTAATCTCTGTTCAATTTACTCAACATGAAGATCAACTCTCTAATCCAACTTCTTATTGACAACAAGGCATGTTTGATCTTATCACAAATGGGCAAATCAATAAGTGTACAAAGCATATTGACACAAGGTTTAAACATATTTGTGATCACAAAGATATAGTGGGAGAGCATGTTACTACTGAAGACTGGGTGGCCAATGTTATAACAAAAGGACTTGGGAGTGAGAAGTTCCTCTTTTTCCATGCAAAACTAGGTGTTAAAGAATAAAGAGATTTTGATGAGGAGAAGTGTTGTGACATTGAACTTTCTGTCTGATTTCCTTATATCTCTTGATTGTCTTATCACTGATGAGTTTGATTAGTAAGCTAAGGAGTGTTTTCATGTTCTGTAGCTTTCATACCTCAGTTCTGCACTAGAAGAGCTGAGTTGACATCCTTGACCGGTGTCAAAGTGCTATTTAGCTAACAAAATCCCAAGCATCCAGGCCTCTGATATATCATCAGGTTCGACATGATGTTGTGGGATCAGATGTTCCAGTTGCTGTTTTCACAAGCTTGTCAATTCCAATTCCCTCATTATCATCATGTATTTGACTAGCCCGAGCACCAGGCAAGTGTGAAGCAGTAAGTAAAGGACTGATCTAGCCATCCAATTGTAGAAGTCAAATACTAAGGTCTGGCCTTGTTTTGTTTGCGGGTCGCATGGTATAATGTCATACATGATGCAACTTCCCCAGTACGCAGGAAAAATTCCGATCTGAGAGGAATCTGACATCTAGATATTTGAGCAATATTTCTCGGCAGAAGGTTGAGTAGGCCAGTACTATAGGTTCCTGGGTCGGCTACAAGGGCCCTAATTTACCACATCTTGGGCATTTTGGAACAGTTCACCGCATGGATTACATCTGCCATCTATGAACAAGCTTGATCTAAACCCCCTCCCTTTTGCTATTTGCTATTTGCCATTTGTTAATACACCTCTGACACCGGGCCTTGTAGAGTAGGTCCTTCACGTCTAGGCATTAGTTACGGAACAAAGTCTAAGTGTAACTTTACACTCGGCAGACCTTCACTCTTCGTGGAGTAACAAATAAATGATATAAATGACATGATGAACAAGGAGCAACATAACTTTACCAAGGAACACGATGATCAAACCATTGTCGTTTTTATCACACATTTACGCTCTGCCGCATAAGTCGAATGCAGAAACTGAAATGTCATGGGTTGCGTCGAGCTCATAGCATTTTATACGCGTGTCTGGCCTGAAACTCGTTGGTAATTATCCCAAATTACCTTCCATTCCACATCTGGAACACCTGCTGCTGCTTCTTTTCCACCAATGGCCTCGGACGATGAGGTACCAGCCCACTCTACGGCACGTTCAAAACATTCCAACGCTACCCTGGAGTTTCGACCACCCCTCCCTTCATGTAGCATCCCCATCAGATTCCATGCTCCAGCAGCTGCACGACGGGCATCGCGCAACAAACCCTCAGAAACAGATTTCATGCCTCCGGAAGATGAGTAAGAAGCTAAAAGGCGCTTTTCAAGTGAGTGGGGCAGAGAGTTTTTGATGGAAAATTCTTCAGGCTTCTTGAGTGGAAGTCCTGTCAAAGCCCGTGCTACACGTTCTGAACTCTCTGCTGCGAAAGTCAACCACTGGACTGATGATGCTGTTGGCTTGTGCTGTGCCTGATAAACTTCAGCTAGATGGATAGAAAGAACAGATGATCGCTGCAGCAAGTATAGAGCATGTAGTGCTTGTGGTGGAGATACGGACATGAGGGAATCAGGTAGTTGGATTGCGCGAAGGGCAGAAAGCCCCTTTTCTTCAACCAATTCAGCCATATGATATTGCCCTGATTTGGCATAAAACGCTGATAAGGATACAAGGGTGGACGAAAGTAATCGTTGGGCTAGAGGTGACGGTGGTGGCTGATGAGAAATTAGTTCCTTGGGGTCTGACAGATTGTCAGAGGATGTGTTGTAGATAAGCTGGAGTGCGTGCGCCCACCACTGAAGTGCTTCTTGCCCTGCTCCTGCACGCGAAACAATATCTCCAAGTTTAAGGGCAATGCGTGCTGCATTCAGCCCTTTAGCATCAAGTCCAACCCATGCGCGTTCAAAATCAGCTGTGGCTCCAGGAACGAATTCGGGACCTAGTTTCTCCAAGATTGATCCATGAAGAGAGAAAAGCTGAGGCAGAGTATGAGGATATAAGCGGTCCGAGACAGATACAGCATGACGAATGGCTGCTCGCAGGAAATATTCTGTGACCTGTAGCTGGGGGTCAATAATCTTGATCCCTGCAGGTCCAATGGGACCTGAACCCCGCTGGTCAAAGCTTCCGATAGCTTTCGTATATTGACCGATGCCCCAGGTGTACGCCATCCACGCAGCTCGGACAAAATGACGAGCCCTGATTCCTAAGCCCGGATCGGTACCTCCTAGCAGTGGATCGCCCGTCCATTTATCTGCATCGGATTCCCATTGCCACTTTCTAACTTCATTGGATTCTGGGATGAGGCTAATCTTTTCTACCCAGAGGTGAGCCCCTTCATATGCACACCCAGTAACAACACCAAAGAGCGCAATGCCAATAAGTGAGAATGTGATGAAACGCTTGCCAAAATTCAATACAAACACTTTGTGTTTAGGAAAGTTTTCTTGAACTGAGACAGGGGACTTGGGGGCGTTCCAGACACTACTACGAGGATGTTTGGACGACTGCAAACGACATGCATGAGTAAATGCGTTGCTACATGATCGCAGACCTGGTCGTGCAGAGAATCGAGTCAAGAGACCCTGCATGGGTGCTTAAGTCGAGAGTATCCAGATGACATAAGGTCATTCTAAAATATCGTTCTGTCCGGAGTTTCAATACGAGAAAACGGTTTAATTTGGCCTCCCATATTTTACATTCTCCTCTTTGCGGACCTGGCAACACTTGAACGTTAAAGAGAATAATTCAAATCCATCAGCTTGTGGGAAGAATAATGCTCATGTGAATAGTATCGTGAGTGGTAGCTTTGTTTTACCAGATGGACATGACCATACTAGAAGAGCTGCAGTGCAATAGTTGACAATGTAGAGATGTTGCAAGTGTTGTGATGTTACTGTCAGGCAAGTAAGACATTTATTCTGTCCTTAACTTTCTTGCCAGCTCCAGAATTGAAGGCAATATTATTAGCTGAACTGGATACTGCAGTTGGCATGTCATCATCTTTGCCAACCTAAGGGCTATCATCTTGCGTAGTAGTGGGCATACACAATGGTACTTGGGAGTAAGTGAACCTGAGTAGTCATTGTCAGAGTTAACATTATTAATAATTTTAGGTAATGTGTCTATCTTAGCCTCAAATTCTCCAAGGGTTGTTATAGATTATTCAGTTTCCCCCTCATAATGATGTTATTCTGAGACTTTTTGGACTAAAGCTGTTTATTACCTTGACTAAGACATGTTTTGAAGTGAGACATCGTTTTAGAAACTTTACAGATATTATTTGGCATGTATAGCATTCAAGGCTACTTGATAGCAGGATGTACTCTTCAGTTCTCACACTACTTCAAGATATTTTATAATTGAACTGAAAATAACACAACAAGAACATATTCCTTGCAACAACTCAAATTCTCTTGTTTTTGCCAGTTTAAAAGTCTGCAATTGTTTCTCTTTCTCAAAGTTTGAAACAAGGTTCCCTAGAGGCTATCCAAAGGCAGGCATACTCAAAGAAATCAAGGCTATATTTTATCTAAAGTAAACAGTTCCAATGCACTTGTCTTCCTGACCAAACTATCTAGACTATGTCTAAATTACCACATATGTAGAAATAAATAGACGAACTGGTCTTCCATGTGAATGGTTTGATCTGTCTTTAGTTCAACTAGTTCGGCATATGGATCCGGACTTAGAAGAATGGAAACGTTTGCCCAGACTCACACACAGCCCTTCGATTCCACAAAGACGCCATTCCCACTTTATAAGCGTGCTCCTCTAGCTTCGTCTTCCCTTCGGCTCCCTTCCTCTGGGCATCATGCTCATCTCCCATGGGCTTGCTCTATTATCTTTTCTGTTCATCACTACCTCTGCTCACTCAACCACGAGAACGATAGCAAACGTCGCCCGGCAAAACAGCAATGTCGTAAATAGCCAATTCGTATCCCAACAAGGCAGCAGATTGATGGTCAACGGAAGGTATGAGGATTTATTTTGTCGTAATCACCCTGACACCAGATCAGTCAATTCACTTATATCGGCACCACTGCATACTGGTTGTCTTCATTGAACACTGACGAAGATATCGATCACACTCTGGGCAATATATCTCAAGCAGGATTCAATGCTGTGCGGACGTGGGCGTTTAATGGTGTGTCTTCCTCACTTCTATCATCTTCCGCGGTTCATGGAAACTCTCACGATAGATGTTGAACAAATCCCAGAAAATGGTACATGGTTCCAGTTAATTCAAAACGGAACTTCGACTATCAACAATGGCACTAATGGGCTACAAAAACTTGATAAGGTCTTGGAACTTGCCCAGAAACATGGTCTCTACGTCCTCCTTTCTCTGACAAACAATTGGAACCCTCATCCCTCTGATGTCATCAACATTACTGATCCTCTCACCGTATTTCAGTTTGGGAAACGCGATACTATACTTGAGTTTAATGGTACTCGCCCGAGAAATACGCTGAGCAATGATTATGGTATGGTCGTCATACTTGACAAGTACCGGTTTTTCTTATATTTTCAAGGGGGTATGGATGCCTATGTCCGGAACTTTGGTGGTCCCCGCGAGCATGATCAATTCTATACCAACCGGACTTTAATTGACGCTTTCAAAAATTACACTACACAAATTGTCCAACGGTACCGCGACCATCCCAACGTGCTTTCTTGGTATGTTTACTATCTACACTCAGCAGAGATTTGATAGTCTTTGTACAGGGAGCTCGCCAACGATCCCAGGTGTGCCTAGCTATATAGGGGACTACGGGTGATTATCTGCTCACTTTGAATAGGTGTAACTCGTCGGTGTCAAATTCTCCTGGTTGTGTTACACAAAATATCACTCTCTGGCATTCTGAATTGGCTCAACATGTGAAGGACATGGATCCTAACCACCTTGTGTCGAGCGGGTCAGTTTTCCAACTTTCTATGAGGAATCTCCGCCAATCCAAGTATATGTAGAACGCAAGGATTTCAGTGCATGGGTTGCCAGAAACTTTTCCCTCCTCCTTCTCCTCAGCAAGCTCCTCCTCAACCCTCTCCTGCCCCTGGGGTTCGTCGCAACGCTCCTGTGCTTTTTACCAAAGAACGAATCTTACGAGAGCGCAAAGAAGCCTTCAAGAAGACACGAGCAGCAGCCAAGAGATCTACTTCGCAGGGTGGCATAAGAATTCGCGGGCGTTGGGTTTCGACTCGTGAGCTGTTGGCCTCTTGATGTCTCTACAATGTTATTGACATAACACTCAGCTACCCGTCGACAGGAGAGCACAGACGCCGCTCAGGATGGTTCTTTTGGTGTCGACAGTAACGATATTCTCGGCATTCCGGAGATTGGTCTCAGCACCTTCCAGCTATTTCCTGATCAAAATAACTATGCACCAGATGACCCTAACCTGCCGCCATTCAACAATAGCCTGAAGCAAGGTTTAGATTGGATACAACAACATGCCATGGCTGGTCAAGTGTACGTATCTGGTTCAATCGTTCCTCCTCATAATTCTCAGTATCTGCTCAGATTCGGGAAGCCAGTAACAATGAATGCCGTAGGCCTTGTGACACAGCAGAATGCGCAGGATTTTGTACCCTTCAACACGACAGTTGCGCCGTTTGCCAGTGATACGAGTAAGATTTTGTCATTGCTTATTTGATCCCATTCAAAGAGCATCCGACAGCGAGCGCAACCCAACAATCGTTTGCTACGGACGCACAAGCGTCGGATGCACTATCTCAGTGGATGAACGGTAGGTTAAAGCCCATATCGAGATCGAAAACACTGATACTGGATATTCTCTCCAGCTGCCGTGGACGCAGGTATCCAGGGCATGATCCACTATCAGGTAAAGTCCTTCATTTCTGGACGTATTCTCACCTTCTCTCTTATTTACTAACACTGCAAAATAGTGGAGCCAGTCCGGCCTCACAATCACTCCTGGAAGCGTCATCGATTCACCCACATCCCCGGTGCCCGATCAGACGCCTACGGAGCCTGTTCAAACACAAACTGGCACTTCACCTAATGATGGTTATGGAAGTAATGATATTGGGCAAAGGTTTGAGTGTCCCTCAGTCCTCGCTCCGTGTTCTGAATCAACTTGCTAGAGCTCTCACATCAATTGTTCAGTCCGTTGGGCAGAACTTTTTACCCGACAACAACGCTCGAAGATAGGCGTGGCGTGGCTTTTTTGTATCACGTAGACTTGGATGAATTTTCTCTACTTAACGTGCTACTGTTGATGATGACAATGACAATGACAATACCGCTGACAATCGCTATAGTGATGTATTTACATGTTGGACTAACTTCGATTTATACATGACGTGACACCGAACACAAGTGTGACTTAGCACAGCACGAATTACTTGACTTCTGTGGCTTTGGAGTCCTCTTTCTTCGACGGTCACACGGGCACTTTGGTGTGAAGCTTTAGCCTCTCTAATGAAATTTTTCATTGACGACCTTCCTGTATGTATGCATTGCCCATTGTGGGTCAAGCTCCTTACATTATTCCCAGATAATTTTTCCGTATGACCGCATCTATCCAGGTAGTTTTCCTCCGTGCCCTGCAATAGTTGGCTCCTGATCACAATAGAGCAATATGCCTATATGTGTGACCTGAAGCGAACCCTTGATGCCACCGTACGGATCCCTAGATCCAGATGGACCAGAGTTACTGAGCACAACCACTGCTACAGGGACACTGTGTGTTGGAAATGCCCTCGGGAACTGGAAAGACTGTATCGCTACTCTCTCTCATCGTGTCCTATCAGCAGGTGAGCTTGCCAAGTCGTGGCTGCGCTCTTGTGGTATAACCGACGTCCAGTTTCATTCCACTAAACGTAAACTCATCTATTGTTCTCGAACGGTACCAGAAATTGAAAAAGCATTAACCGAATTAAAGCGACTGATGAATTACCGAGAATCCTGTGTAGATGTGGGAGAGAAGGCAAAGGAACGTCAGTATATGGGACTTGGATTGACGAGCCGAAAAAATCTTTGCATAAACCCAGAAGTACGTACACGGCTTCTATCTTGGTTGGCCTCCGCTGACTTTGTAGTGATGTTAGGTTGCTAAAGAGAAAAAGGGAAAGGTTGTCGATGCACGATGTCGGGACTTGACCAACACTGTCGTGTGCGAGAAAGGGAGAGTGAACTCAGATTCTGTCGAGTTGTGTGACTGGCATGAAGTATGCATCCCGTTAAAATCATTTACGAATCCTGAGGCGGAGGATCTTTTTCAGAATCTGGGGAAGCTCGAACCAGGAAATCTTTTACCTTCTGGTATCTGGACGCTTGCTGATGTTTTAGAGTACGGCAAGGATAAAGGCATATGTCCGTATTTCGCAGTACGACGTATGGTGAGTATTGTTGCAGTTAGGCTCTTCAGATCTAGTTCATGTTGGTTTACTCAAGATGCCGTTTGTGGATGTGATCATCTATTCTTTCCATTATCTGCTTGACCCCAAGGTTGCCGAGCAGGTATCGAAAGAAATGTCAAAGGACTCTATCGTCGTCTTTGATGAAGCTCATAACATTGGTTCTTTTCATATTCCTGTTATTTTTATGTAGTCTGACATGCCCCGACCAGATAACGTCTGCATCGAGTCGCTGAGTATCGATTTAACTCGCCCTATGCTTGACTCAGCGGCGAGAAGCATAACGAAGCTGGGAGAAAAAATTGAAGAGTATGTATCTCAGTTCAGGTGACTTTTTCCGGGTTTCCTTGCTAATATTTACTTTCAGAATCAAAAGTATAGATGCGTCTAAGCTACAAGACGAATATGCCAAACTGGTGGAAGGGCTACAAGAAGCGTACGATGCAGACACTGATGGTTTCATGGTTAACCCTGGTAATGTTAATTGTAAAGTGTGGCTCAGTTCAAATAGGCTTATAACGCTCAAGCCCTTCCTGAAGATATACTGAGAGAAGCAATACCTGGAAACATTCGAAAAGCAGAGCATTTTATCGCTTTTCTCAAACGATTCGTTGAATACTTGAAGGTGTCTTATTTTCTGAAGCGTCCATACGAATCTGATTCTTTCATCAGACACGCATGAGAGTCTTACATGTGATCGCTGAGACCCCGCTATCTTTTTTGCAGCATCTGAAGGATATCACATACATTGAACGGCGGCCCCTGCGGTGCGCTTGCAATATCTTCTCGTACTTTTTCCCATCTATTGAGATGACTCGCAGGTTCTGTGCCGAACGGCTGCAATCTTTGATTCGGACACTTGAGCTCAATAGACTGGACGAACACTCAAGTTTGCAAAAAGTTGCGAGTTTCGCAACCTTGGTTAGCACTTATGAGAAGGGTATCTTCAGGTTTTCGTTTTCACTGTGTTACGCTAATCTGTAGAAAGGGTTCTTGCTTATTCTGGAGCCCTTCGAAACTGATACTGCCACAGTCCCGAACCCAATCTTCCACTTTACGTGCGTTTTTTTATGATTTCTGTCGACTGACTGACATTGAACAAAAAAATCAGATGTCTTGATCCCTCACTCGCGATTAAACCAGTTTTTGAACGCTTCAGTAGTGTTGTCATCACTTCTGGGACCATCTCACCATTGGACATGTACCCAAAAATGCTTCAGTTCACACCCGTTGTTCAGGAAACTTATCCAATGACACTGACAAGGAATGCCTTCCTGCCGTTGGTTTGTGGCTCTCCTATCGGTAACTTGCTTGCTCAAGGCTGATGCAGGTCATCACGCGGGGAAGCGATCAAGTGGCCATTAGTTCCCGATTTGAGGTTAGGAATGATCCCGCTGTGGTCCGTAATTTCGGAAGCATCTTGGTTGAATACTGTAAGATCGTCCCTGATGGCATAGTCGCTTTTTTCCCAAGCTACCTGTATATGGAATCCATCGTCGCGGCATGGAATGATATGGTAACCACCTATGACAAGCGGAGAACCATAATTTAAGTGATACTTTCAGGGGATTCTGAATGAAGTATGGAAGAACAAGCTCATCTTTGTCGAAACTCCCGATGCCAATGAGACAAGCATCGCGCTAGAAAATTATCGACGAGTAGGCCGAGTCTTGTGTGGCTTAAAGATCTATTTTTGAGACTTCCTGTCATAGGCCTGTGACAACGGTCGCGGAGCGGTTCTCTTCTCTGTAGCTCGGGGTAAAGTTTCTGAAGGGATTGATTTTGACCACAACTATGGACGAGCAGTCATTATGTTTGGGTATAGCCTCTATTATTCGTCTCTGTTATCATCTAATCCTTTTGTAGCATCCCCTATCAATACACAGAATCTCGAATATTGAAAGCACGTTTGGAATACCTTCGTGACACATACCGAATACGGGAGTCTGAATTTCTGGGGTTTGATGCTATGCGAAATGCTGCCCAGTGCGTGGGTCGTGTTTTACGAGGGAAGACGGACTGGGGGCTCATGGTATTCGCCGACAAGGTTTGAAGCTTTATGCCAATTTTCTATCCTATTTTGTTGACTATTTTCTCTTAGCGATTTGCCCGGGCTGATAAACGAGCCAAGCTTCCCCGCTGGATCAACCAATACATCACTGAAACTGCATCAAATCTCTCCACAGATATGGCAATAACACTAGCCAAGTTATTCATGCGCACCATATCACAGAATCCCAACGAGAATCAGACAGGGGTATCATTATGGACCCTAGATGACATAGAAAAGGCACAGATTAAACAAAGAGCTATCACGCAAGAACAAGAGCAGGCAGAGGAAGACGGTGAAGATATGTATGATAATGGGGGGATAGAAGACCAAAGTCTACTCAGTCTACACATGTAGACACGTAACTACAGTACTACGTCATTTTTCAGTACTCTTAGTAGCAGTATTGAGTGAACATTTTCGGCATTGGATAGGCAGCTACAAGGTATGTTAATGGCCATAGCCACTGTCATGGAATAATTGACATACATCACAATAAATCCTAATGGGCTGATTCTGGTATCGCTGGCAAGTACAAAGACTGCCACAATCCTTGGAGTGAGAAGCACTTAGAAAACAATTTTCCTTCGCGCAGTCAATTTTCTTCTCATGGTCGAATTGAGAGTGTTTGCAGATGTATTTGAAGAGATAGAGTTCTCTACGACACATTAGTCGTATCTGGATCCGAATGAGCATCATTTGTACGAGTGAAGGAATGTCTCACTCGGGCTGTCGGCGGAGGTAGGCGAGAGGTCGAATCTTGAATGCTGTGAATGCAATCAGGTCTGATTTCTGTCGCACAAGGGATCAGTGACTCTGATAATAGACGAAACGGCAAGTGCGTTGGATTGCAAGAATGGGCAGCGAAGAACAGAGAACATACATTTTGAACCCTGAGGCTTGATTCGGGTGACAGCCAGACTTGAAGCGGGCCGTCTGTATTTAATCCACGCGTCCTTGACCGAGATCGAGATCGGGACTGTGGGAGCTTATGGCATTGCCTCGGCCCCAAAAAGAGGGACCGTCCCAGGCCTGTGCCTGGAGTCTGGCAACGGGACACGCGGTATCAAACAACATGGACTGATTCATCAGTGCTAACTCATTTGGTCAACCATAACCGCAACATCTCTACTTTTCAAAGTTGAGGGAAACAAGACCAAACATCAGTCTCCTATGGCATCTTAACGATCACCCGGCAATTATTTTTGACGTCATACAGCAATCTCCTATCTCGTTCAAGCAGTATTTAAACGCAATTTCGAGTTGTCAAGTTCGTCTCCAGCCATGTCACATATCCTCCCTTCCGCCTCCTCGAAGAGCTTTGGTGCCAAGTCAGATAAAATGTTCCTGGCGAGTCTTCAACCCCAGCCCGATTCGGCAGCTTCATGCTTCTCCATGCACTAACACTCTCCAGGGTCCACCCACCGAACTTGTCCAGCGTCACTCCACGGCTCTAGAAACCCTGCGAACAACTACAAGCCAGCTCAACCACTTACCTTCGACTGCTCGACGAAACTGCTTTTCCAAACCTCCTGCTCGCATTTTTACTCTTCTTCATACCCTTACAAACCACCACGATGCACTTGCCATCTTCCTCTCGACAGAGTTCCCCATCCCTATCTCCCTCATCGCCGAGTATGGAAGGCAATACGCCGAAGTCTCAGCTCATATGTACTTCTATGCCCAGTTGGTGGACCCTCTACTGACCAATCACCTACCCCCCAATGACCACCGTGTTAAAAACGAGCTGGAAGGCCTAAATACGGCCATCACCATTCCATGGAGACTGAGCCAGGAGATTGCCGATAACCTGGAAAATGCACAGAGAAAGCTGAAGGATCTTCTAGCGTCGTTGAAATACAGTGCAGAATGGGCAGACGAAGTTTTGTACGGGGAGACAGAGACATATGACAAATCCTTGAGCTTGGATTTGTTAAGCGATGTTTTTGCACGTTCAGAGGAGTTAAAGGAGTCCTATTCGCCCTTGATCGGTTACTTCCAGTCCCAAGAGATGCATCTCCGCCTCCTGCAGGAGAGTATCGTTGACGATGCCAACTCCCAATCAGACACTCTGCAAACAGATCCCGCTATCAAAGGCCTCGTATCTCCCTCACCTCCCGCCATGCCATACCCATGGCACATCGTTCATCGTCGTGCGATTAAATTCGTCATGGTGTGGAGAGCATTTTCGGATTCCGCAGTATTCACCAGCCTTAATAGCGGACGCCTCCAGTTCCTCGAGGACATTCGAGTGGCTTCTAAATTAGAGCATAACAAACAACGTCGAGTCTCGGATAGAGTTAGAAGGGCAATCAGTCGTTTACTTACAACCTCCAAGATCAATGCTTACTAATCCCTCTCGCGCGTTGAAACGCCCAAGTCCGAAAACCCGACGAGCAGGGAATGAGTGACTCGCGAGTGATATCGATTATCATTGATGCCCACTCGAGAATGTGCTCATATTGGAAAGACAAATAAATCATCCTCTAAAGTTGTGTGTTCGGACATGCCGGAGGTCTGGACTGAATCTCTTTACAAGGGATCCTCAATCCACGCAGTGACGGTCCAACCACATAAACCAATCGAAGCGATATCAAGCACCTTATTTTTGTTTTTTAATTACGTTACGTTGATAAAAAAAAGATGCAATGGATCGTATGTATTGGCGCGAGACGATGACGATAACCCTTATTATATTGATCACAAAGCAAGTCCCCTTGAGCTTTCCTTTAATAACTAGGAGGCACAGTAGTGCTTAAGAATTGAGAATGCTTGATCTGTGGCCCTCAGTCCTGACTATCGTGGTTGATTTTCAGTGCAATGAAGCACAGCTCAGGCATCACACAGTGTAATATTTATATTTACCTGCAATGAAATATAGCTAGAAGGCTGATATGAGTATCTAGTCGTAAGTTAGAGGGACTGATGCTCACCAGGTGATAGTATCATTCGCATCTGGACAGTCAGGTTTTATCATGAATCAACAATTTATTATGAAAGATAGATGTCATACAACTTTACCACAACTTTACCGCGACCCGTGTATGTATACCACACCATAAATTGTTGATAAAGAAACTCAGTTGTCCATATTATTCTTTCTGGAAGGAAGACCCAATAATACACAACACATTTGATGGGTATCACATCACTAGAAGCCCTCCCACTCACATCTCCCCCTCTTCCTTTGAACTGTCCACATAATCGTTTGATTGCCCCTGCTGCTGGTACTCTCGCCTCTGCGCTCTTCGTTTCTCCCGCTCCCATTCTTCTCTCCACTTAGCTGCAAGAAAATTAGGATAGAGAGCGGAACTACGTCGTTGCACAAGAATTTCCTCAAATCTTGCCATCTTCTCAGCTTGGCCTTGTAAGTCAAATGACTTTTTCTGACCTCAATGTCAGTCATAATTTAGAATAGAAGCATAGGAGCATGAAAAGCGTACCGAGTCTTCTGCAAATTTTGCCTTATACTCCTCTCGCACCTTATCCAGCTCTTTTCTCCTTTCTTCTTCTTTAGCGCGTCTGTTCAAACCTGTCCGAGAGGCATTTCCACCAGGCTGAACGAGTACCTCTCAGATTTGATAATGACCAATTAAAAAAAAACTCACATTCTTGAAAAGCTCGGCATACAAAGACGGATTTGACAAATCCAAATCGGATGTCGCGTTCGCTTTGGGTCTGGCTTTACTAACCTCAGCATGTTTATTTCCGGTGACACCACCAGACGGAGGTAGTGTTGGGGGTTTACTCCCCGGTCCCATTAGGGAGCTCGGCACAGTACTAGGTCCAGAACTAGTGGTGTTTTTGAGTTTCTTGATCGTTGGTAGCTTGCGTTTCTTCGCTAGTAGTGACAAACCTCCTGGACCATCATCTTTACCGCCCTCATTTACATTTGTGGCACTAGGACTGCCGATATTCGATGGATCGAGCGTGGCGGTCTCATCTACCACATCAACTACTGCGTCCTCGTCAGTAGGTTTTCGTGTACGTGGACGTTTAGTCATGGCCGTTGTGGTTAAGGCATTTGTTGAGCTCGAGGCAGATGGAACACCTTCGAATTTGACGTTTTTGGCCTCGTCTTCGTCCTTGTTCTGATCTCGAGTTCTAGTTTCATCACCAACTCCTCCTCGACGTCCCTGCTTCCTTCTCCTGGAGTGGTCTCCTTCCTCATGATCGCATGAATACCTAGCTTCATCCTCTTCATCACCCTCGTCCACATTTACCTCACCCTCATAATACTCTTCATCTCCACTATCATCTCTCTGTCTCCGTTTCCACTTACCCGAGCTCTGACCTTTTTGCTTTCCCTTAGCCTTCACCCTTTTAGTACTAGCAGTAGCCACTGCCTTTTCCTTCACCCTAATAGATGGCTTACGTCTGACCGTACGATTACTACTTGGCGAAGTAGCTACTGAAATCTGCGGTGGCTCGGTAGGCACACCTTGCGAGGAGCCATTTCTCCGTGAAAAAGTAACCGATGACGAATCAGACATTCTCCGCGTCCGTGATAGTCGTTCACTTCCGTATCCATCATTGCTGCCGTTACCATCCTCGCTGCCTTCCATGTAAGCACTCGCATTGCCTCGTTTTGTATTTCTAGCGTCACTCCGGGCCGAAATTTCCCCCTCATCGCTATCTTCTTCTTCCCGACTATCACAATCCCTCATTCGAGTTTCGTAGTCGCTCTCTTCTCCGTCACATGAACTCTGAACTGGAACCTTCTGTCGCTTACTTTGCACTGGTGGACTAGACCCCCTAGCCCTTCCGCGAGCATAAGATTTGTTGTATGAAGTCCGTCGTTTTTGATGTGGTTCGTAACCTTCAGTCTCATCATCATCACTGTATATCCTAAGTCTCTTTGTTGTTTTCTGCGAAACAATTCCTGACTAGGTAGACACATTGATCAACTAGATAACAAAGTCAATGAATTAAAAGCTTTCTTACTCGCAAAGAGTCTGTTTTGACGAAAGACTTGCTACGTTGAGGCATCAAAGCTGTTCTATCAGTCATCCAAACTCCGCAGGTAGAGAAAGGACAGAAGCTAATGCTCAATATCTCAAAATATAAAACACTGCCACTGATACATAGCCTACCTTTATCGGAAGACTGATCATGATTGCATCTATACGGTCTCGTATCTACAATGATTTCGAAGACTACAATGTATTTTGATAGCACAAATATACTTGGAATGGCTCACATGATTCCGTGCATGTATGTATTGAGCTCCTACTACGCAGAACTATCAGGAACATCCTTGTAGAATTTCATCAAGTCAGAAACATCATCTCGACTTCCGAGAAAGACAGGACACCGCTGATGAATAGATGTAGGAACAATATCAAGGATACGCCCAGTGCCAGTCGTTGCGGTGCCGCCTGCCTATCATTTTACAAGATCAATGTGCGCTAGCTTGGGATATTTATTTTCACCCACTTGTTCGGTCAAGAATGCCATAGGGAATGCCTCATAAAGCAACCTTAGTTTCCCGCTCTTACTCTTCTTGTCATTGGGATAACCAAAGATACCACCGTATAGCAGAGTTCGGTGAACATCGGCAACCATAGACCCGATATATCGGGCACTATAGGGAGTCTTCGGAGGATTCGGGAACTTGATTGACTTGAGATATGCATTGACAGGTGAATGGAAGTACAGAGAGTTTCCTTCATTGAATGAATAGATCTTGCCGCGTGAAGGTATCTGAATATTAGGGTGGGTGAGGATGTATTCACCGAGCGCAGCATCAAGGGTATATCCATTCACGCCTTGGCCTGTAGTCAGAACCAGATTTGCTGATGAGCCGTACCTGTTGACCGTCAGGTGTGTCATACATATTAGCAGATAAATTAGATCTACATGATATAGCCAGCAGCTACCATCTCTTGACCGGCTCGCAAGACATCCTGAACGGTCCCAGACGATCCATCCCTCTGGCAAGCGGCATCAACAAGTATCTAGAGAAATCGATGCTGTGAGCATACCACTTTGTACACGCCAAATATCGTGCCAATGTTTACACCGGCATCGATGTTGCTACTGCCGTCCAATGGGTCGAAAACGACACAATATTTGCCCTTGAACTCATCTTCGATGAAGACGGCATCCTCGAGTTCCTCTGAAACGAGTACAGCTGTTTTACCAGATACTCTAAGCGAATTGACCATGATGTCGTTTGCCAATATATCTAGCTTCTTCTGTTCCTCGCCCTGAACATTGGTTTCGCCAGCGAGACCAACGCTAGTGGGCAAAAAGATAAGAGGCTGCTTGGTCAAGAGATATCGCCGCGCACAGGTTAATCAGTCTGGCCTTTCGGACATTGGTAGCAATGAACTTGGAAGTGAACGAGATGGCAGTCAGTAACATGGTGAGGTCGCCGGTCGCAGCTGGACCAAGACGCAGACCCTCACTGAGGATGTGACTAGATGCGGCGATGAAGTTAGGAAAAGTCAAGGAGGATGAACAAAGGCTTACGAAGTGAGAGTGACAATATTTGTGCTTGGGACATCTTCAGTAGCCATTGGAAGGGGAGAGAGAGGGACAGAAAGGACAGCGTCGGGTGGTTCACGTGATTTTAGAATATTTATTTATTTTTCATACAATTACATCACCGCTTGCGCTTGGCTCCCGCTACGGCAATTGTGTCCCGGCTTTTGACGCTCCGAGCACGCAAAGGCATCGGAAACGTGTCGCTGTCGTCGTCGTCGTCCCTGCCTCTGCTCTCCGGCCCGTCCTCGCCCCGGATCCCGCTCGTATTCGGCCCGAGCTTTCCCGGTTCCACTCCAGAGTCATCTTCCAGTTCGTCAATCTCGTCCTCCTCCTCCTCTTCCTCGTACACCCGCGACTGTGCATGTGCTATCGCTGCCGCAATCTCAGCACTGATACTCGCCACACGCACTTCCAGTGACTCAGCCGTCTGTCCGTCCTCCAGCACTGTCCCATTTCCACCCTGGAATAGCGCAGACATCGTCCGCACAGATTCAGCCAGTTCCTGGTCGTCGTCATCCTCTATCTTCCGCTTCTTACCCTTGAAGTTGTATCGGCTGTCTTGGAGTTAGTGCGGAGTGCGAGATAATAGGTTTAGAAGCACATACACATTTGGATCAGGTTCCCAACTTGGATCGTGTGTTCGCATGTGTGAAGTCAGGGTCGTACGACGAGTAAACGTCTTCTCACAAGTAGGATCTTCACATTTGTATGGTCGTTTGCCCGTATGTGTTCGTCGATGCCGCGCAAGGCTACTTGAATCGCCAAATGTTTTTCCACAACCAGGGTATTCACAACAATGGGGCTTTTCGCCTGTATGTACACGCGAGTGGACGTGAAGTGCTGACCGCTGTTATTTATCTAAACATACATACCCTCTGCTCACATCGTACACTTACCTGAATAAATGTTTTGCCACACCCCGTATGATCGCAGACAAAAGGCCGTTCGCCTGTGTGTATCCGCATATGCCGCGCGAGATCACTCCGCCGCGTAAATGTTTTACGACAGCCCTCTCGGTCGCAGGTGTGCAAAACAGGAACACGTTCTTTCTCCCTCATCTTCCTTGCCTTTCTGGGAGAAGGAAATGATTCGGTGGGTTGACCTGATGTTGAAGCAACGGGCTGTGGTTGCGATTGCGCAGGCGGAGTGACAGGTGGAACGGAAATCTTCTCAAAGGGATTGGCTTGGGATGGCGTGGACTCAGCGGATGCGATCACGGTTGGCGAAGAGGTTGACGACTTTGTAGTCATGACTGCTGATGCACTGGGGGGAGGAAGTGGAGTGGTGGTGACCGGAGGCATTTCGACAACGGGTGGTGGTCTTGAATGTGAGATAACAGGTGATGAGTCGGATGGGGAGAGTCCTGCAGTATGAGTGGTAGGGTCAGTTTCAGACTCGAATTGGGCTGAAAGATGGGTCAAAATGTCGCTAATGTCGGAAAATTCGCGTGGAACAGGTGGAAGACCGTTAGCAGGAGGTTCCATATCATTGTGTGTTCGAGAGCATGGCGACGGAGTGCTATCTCTCCGACAATCTTTCCTCGTATTTTCATCGTCAGACAGCAGATAATCCGAACCACCTGAGCCTAATCCTCCAGATTGTTTTCTTTGTTTTGTCTCTCGAGAAACATCTCCTTGCGTTAACGAGTGAAACGCGGGTGCCGTCCGCGTATTCTTTTGTCGGTTTCGTGCAAATTCATCGTCTCGTTGACGTGTGAAGTCTGGCTCTTTGATAGCCAAGTCCGCTACTGCTTCACTTTCAACCTGTGCCTGGGCCGCCTGAAGGACAGCAGCGAGACCACTCAGATTGAGACCCAGACTCGAGATGCTGTCTACTGTGTTCTGACACTCTGCAGATTCCGGTGTCTGTGAGTTAGTAAGCTCAAGGTTAGCTTGTCTCTGTTGCGCTGCCGCGCTGAGTAAAGCCGCTGAAGCTGCCGTGGCATTCTGGTTAAGAAGTGTGGCTATCTCGCGCTCCAGCATCTCAGAGAAGGATTCTGGCACAGGTAGATGGTGAGGCTGGTGCTCAGAGACAGAATAACCATCGTGAAGAGGCGAAAGGATAGGACCAGGGTCGTAGGACGGGGAGCGAGTTCGTGGGCGATGTTCGTCGTCGTCATCATTATCAGTGAGATGGTGCGTTTCGTCGTCGTCGATGGGTTCGTCGTGAACGACATCTGAAAGGTTGAGGAGATGTTCTTCAGTATCCATGGTGGAGGAGAGGACGAAGGGGGTTCTGTAGACTTCCTAATCAAGATATTCGAGTCTGGCATTCTCCGGACGCCTCTTCTCTCCGTCCAGCACCATGTCTTCCTACTATGTACCTGGCAAGGTAGACTTGACCCCTAGGAAGCACCATGGTTATGCTGTCCTCCTTTTCATCATGGGCACTCTCTTCCCGCCTCTTGGTAAGGACTCTGGCCCGATCTGCCCACCGTAGCTGACCAGACCAGCCGTCGCAGCAAGGTTTGGAATAGGGAAAGACTTTTGGCTCAACCTTCTCCTTACAATATGTGGCTACATCCCAGGTGTGCTAATTCTCGCTTTTGCCTGTCTACAAGTTGTTGACGCACCCGAGGCCATGGGCACAATTTCTATATCCAGGTCCGTTTCTCATCACACCTGCAGCCCCAGGACACAGTTCTCATATTACCACACAGAACATCAGAAACAACAAAACACATTCCAGAACCCCCAAGTGGGCACAGAAGTGGGGACTAGTGGATACCTCGGAGATCAAGCGCAAAGAGCGCAAGTCTCAATGGGCTACACGTTATAACGATCGTCTCCCCCATTCAACGCTTGAGGGTCAGCCTCTCGAAGACGGCCAGGAAGCAGGTTCTTCCAGTATTGACCTCTCCAGCGAGGGAAATCGAGGTCTCAGGCAAAATTCTACTGGAGCTGGTGAACTCTGGAAATCCGATGATGAAACCTATTATAACCAACGTGATTCGACCCAATCAGAATCAGGAGGGCGGTGGAAATACCCTGCTAATTTCGACGACACTGAACTCACTGCGATACCAAGAAAGAGCAAGAAGAAGAAGGACAAAAAGGATAGGTGGGCAAGGACACAGGAGGCTTATATCCTTTCAGAGGAACAGTCGAAGAAAAAGCGAAAGTCATCTAAACGGAAAAAGAGTAAATCTTCGCTGCAGGACAGCTTTGTTTCTCGAGATTCCAGTACTGCGGAGCTTCCTGAGGACGCAGAGGGCGGATTATATGGAAATAGTTCACGAGTGCTCAATGGCGATGGTCTCACACCGCCTAACGACTTGAACAAGAAGCAATCCACGGCGACCTCAAATGATATCTTTGATCATCAATTTTAGCTACTCTTGGTGCGCGCCATAGAGTTTGAGTTCTCCGCGACCCTCTCTTTTTTTTATGGATACCAACTCGTATTGTAATAAAATCAGGAATAAATCACCGATATTGTTATCAACGTATCGCTACTTCAATCTCGTATCATTGATAAAGGATTGAGGCACCCAGGACGGTATCATCTCTATTTGGTATCCGATCATTTCCTACACCTGGGCGTGGATAAAAGCAAAATTTTAAGTTTTTAAAGTGACTGACAACCAACTGATTTGATGCTCTGGGACTATGCGCAATGCATCTCAGTCATCAGTCCGCCTATGAATTTGCTGGATGCTATATATAGAATGGTACATACACAAGAACATCGACGTGAGCAAGATATACTTCTACATCAAATGGGCTTTCATACTCATCTTCAACTAATTGTAATGTGATATCTGTCAAGGTCAGGTACTGTGTCATCCCGACAGAAGGTGCTTCTCCGAGTAAAAGGAAGCCCATAACTGCTCACTAATGCACTTCTTTGATTGATCTTACATAAAAGAGCGAAAGAGAGATAGTTCTGACACAACAGCGAAACTAATGCTAAGATGCGGTGGGGCCCAGCTGGCTATACTCAAGCAACTAGGTTGGTCTGTGATATGGGATATCGAGGGGTATGTGCGCTGAAAGTGGTGGAAAATTCCGTGTACGAACATCGCAAGAACAATCACACACCTATAGTTACCATCCCACAGGATGATTATAGGCTTCACTCCTAGCCCCTCTTTAACTCCGAGGCCAGACTTAAGCAATCCACAGATACGGAATCAAAACTTGGATCGTATCTGTCGCCCTGTCAACTCTCGAACCTTTGAACAGATTTCACTGTACAATATATATATACTCAAGTCTGAACGAACTGGTGAATTCGAATATTTCTTGAACGGATTGTGATAGTCCCCAGAAAGGAGATGACGGCTTATTCCTTCGCCCGACATGTGTTCGTGTTGATATTCGCAATTCAAATGGCTTTGTTCGCCCGTATCTTCAGCGGTGGAGGTGCTTTCGCCCAGAGGCTAGTAGATTTTCAAGTTGCTCAGCCGCCTCCTGTCCCGCATGACGCCAAGCAATGTACAATCCAGATTTTAAAGTGGGTTTTCGACCAACTATCATATTTCCGTCTCCTCTAGGATTTATTTTCCCTTTTACGCAGGAGGGATTTCGCTTTTTCATTTGGATTGTAAGGAATACTTTCTGGGTTAGATAGGCGCTCATAAAATCTGGAAGGGCGGAAGTTGTCCAACTTGAGTAAGAGTTCGATTTTGTCCGTAAATTCCTACTTTTGTCATTGACCATTCAAGTGCAGTCCTCCAACAGATTGTGGACCTCCTGGGTCGTGGGCTGCTATCACTCTTAATTTTACAGTGACTTCCAACGGGACTCAATTTGACAGACTCGGAGTTTTTACTTTCCAGAATGTTGAGAGTAAACTTGGCTTTCCTCTCTCCAGAGAATTACTTAAACTCATCCGAATTTGACTTGTAGTCTGGCGAACCTCTACTCCGGAGCCTACTCGTGGTGACGGGATCGTATGGGAATACATCAAGGATGTGACTAGATATACCCCTTTATTTGCGAAACCTGGTACCTTCATTCTGCAACTTGACAATCTAATTCAGCAGGGTCTTGATGGGGTGTACTCCAGTGCGTGATAAGTCTGATCCCAGGAGTATGCATCTCAACTCAGGACAGCCGTTCTTTCCGCAACCTACTATGCATCATCAGATAGGCACCCACCAGCCAAGGCGTCAGATCTCATTGTACCACTATCAACTCTTTTGAACAATACCGGAAATGACGCATCAGTACCTCCTGGATTTTCTGTAAGCGTCTCCAGAGAATCTGGACAATCTCTGTGTTGGGTTGACTCGATTTTTAGATTGACGTGACCCTCCCCCAAAATACGGTCGAGGTATATGCAGAACTGTATGCATCTGGGAATGGAAACGAAGAGTTCTGGGTAGGCCAAGAAGATACATATTTTGGAAGACGATGTCGATTCTGATATTGACACTAGTACTTTAGTGTGCCTAATCAATTCCTTGCAGATATTCCAGAAGGCTCGGCTTTGGGCCAGGGACCCTTCCGCGAGGTTCGTCTGTTGATAGATGGCCAAGTGGCAGGTGTAGTCTTCCCCTATGCAACCATATTCACGGGTGGTTTCACACCCCCATGCTGGAGGTTAGTCTATCTCGAGTGGTCGCCGTTTTTCGGTTGCGAAAGAATGATTGTGACGCTGATTTCTTGTTGAATCGTAAGGCCAATCACCTCATATGGTGCTCTCGATCTACCAACGTACTTCCTCGACGTCACACCTTTCGTTCCCGTCTTGGTAGACGGAAAAGCGCACAACTTCACCATTGATGTCATCTCAGCCGAGTCGGATCATACGATCCTACAAAATTGGTTCGTTTCGGGGAACTTACAGGTCTTCACCGATCCTTCTGGTCGTCCAACAACAGGTAGAATACTGCGTGCTGAAAACCAGCCATTTGCAGAGACGAACGCAGTTGGTAACGTGGATACAGATGGGAACTTGAGGTTCACTATCACAGCAAGTAGGAACATTATTATCGAGTCCGAAATTGTCAGTGGAAGTGGCACGGAATCGCACGTTACCTGGACACAGGCATATGATTATTCATCCTCTCAACAGTGGCTGGAAAATGCATTGGTTCAGGTAGGCAAATCTTTATCCCCAACTGGGTGTGTGGTTTCGGTCTCAAAAGAGTAATAGAACATGCAACAAACTATTTCTGGCCTTTTCAACTCCACTCATGACGGCCGAGTAGCTCTGGAAGACCGCTTCTCGTACCCATTAAACATCAATTTTACAAATTTAAACGACAACTTTACAAACTGTAAATAATTTGAGCATTTTTTGTGTAGACCTTGTTCCTGATCCTACATCTCGTAGGGTTTACCAGCTTCGACCATTCGTACAATCGTGACCTTTTGCCTATGCCTACAATTGTTCGAAGCACCATCAATAACCGCCAATTAGCAGGTTTGTAGGACCCTTTTGTCAATATATGCTTCTCTTTTAACGCAGTTTATAGATGGATTTTTCCTTGTTCAACAGAGTGGAAACACTGGCAATGGGACAAATGATAATGACTTTAGGTACAAGGACGATGCTGGGAACACATATAGTCGACAAGTCAACGCTAAATTCAACATTATTACGCTCGATGAACAATCTGGCAATCTTGCTCCAGCTCCTGAACCATCACCTCTTTTGGTACAAGATGCATCATTTACAGGCTACAGCATGCCCAGACTTCCTCACAGCATACCAGGAGAAGTCTAAGCCATAGTACACTTAGCCGAACTCAGCTCTAAATTGTCCAGCTATACACGCCATGAATACATTTGAAGGTGTAAAGAATATTTGAAAAATACAGGGGCCAACGCATGGATATGACGCCTAAGAGATGAATCTACTTGCTAAATTGTCAATACTTCTAGTTGAGTAGCAAATCAGAACCAACGGTACACATGAAACAGGTTACAGAATGAGGGTTGAGAGATCAGAAAAGGCCGACAACATGACCTGTCTCAGGATCTAGTCCGACTTCCCAGAACCCAGGGCGAGTACCTAGCCCTGGCATAGTTTGCATCTCGCCCAAGACTGGATAGAGGAATCCAGCGCCTGCGGACAAACGAATCGAGCGGATCGGAAGAGTGAATCCTGAGATCGAACAAGTTGTCAGTCGCTAATCAACTTCTCGTAGAAGAAGAGAGTTAGCTTACCCGAAGGAACGTTCTTGAGCTTAGGATCATGGGAGAACGAATACTGGGTCTTAGCCATACAAACTGAAATAATAATCAGACTTCTACCACATTGAAGAGCAGATACCCGCGGGCCACCTACTAGGAAGATTACCGAATCCTTGCCTTGTATAAGTATCAATCTGAGACTGAGCCGTTTCGGATAGTTGAATGCCCTTGGCTCCATAGATCTCTTTTGCAATGATATCGATCTTTTCTTCAATTGGGAGATCAAGGTTATAAAGGAGCTTGAACTCAGATTTGCCTTCGCAAATTGCAATCACTGCTTCAGCAAGCGCACGAGCTCCAGCTCCACCTTGAGCCCAGTGATTAGTAACAACCGCACCATCTGCGCCCCCGCCGAGGCACTCGTCACGGATGAGTGATAGTTCAGCGTCGGTATCAGTCCTATAATTACCGCATGAGGACAAAAACAATCTCAGAGGGTTAAGACCTACGCAAATCGATTTATGGCCACAACGACTTTCACACCAAACTTTTTGCAATTTTGGATATGCTTGAGCAAGTTCTTGCACCCTTCCTTGAGGGTGAGCAAATCCTCCTTCATATAGGTTTCAGCGAGAGGTTTTCCGGGGGTAACCTCAGGACCACCACCGTGCATCTTGAGGGCACGAGTGGTAGCAACAATGACGGTGGCGTCAGGTTTGAGTCCGCTCGTGCGGCACTTGATGTTACAAAACTTCTCCATCCCCATATCAGCACCAAAACCACATTCTGTTAGTACATAGCCCATGCGCTCTACTGGGTCACCCTCTTCTATTCCAGCGAGTTTCAACGCAACACGGTCAGCAAGGATAGATGAATTTCCGTGAGCGATATTGGCAAAAGGCCCAGCGTGGACAAAGACGGGAGTGCCCTAGAAATGGGTCAAACAAACTCACAAAATCCGGGAAAAGCCAAAAACTCACTTGGAGGGTCTGCATGAGATTGGGTTTGATGGCGTCTTTCATCAAAACAGCTAGAGCGCCAGTGACACCAATGTCATCAGCAGTGATAGCCTCGCCACGTTTGCTCGTAGCTACGACAATAGCACCTAAACGTTCTTGCATGTCCTCGAGGGACGTGGTCAACGCAAGTATCGCCATGACTTCACTGGCGACGGCGATATCAAAACCGGTCTCGCGAACGTGCCCTTGTTCAGTAGGATTCTGACCAATAGTGATCTTTCGCAAAAATCGGTCATTGGTATCAAGCACACGGTTCCAAGTGATGGTGCTTAGGTCGACATCAAGGCGAACAAAGCGATTGATTTCTTCAGGTGTTAGGTCATCTGGTTTGGTCTTGTCGATTCCAAGCTTCTTCAGGCGCTTGAGCATGAGGGGTGCGAATTCACGTTTATTCCTTTTAGTTGGGACCAATCGGCTGTACAATGCCTTGTTGTAGTGTTCAGAACAAGCTCAGTAGCCATAACAAACGGATTTTCACACCTTATCGCTCTGAGTGGCCTCGTGGAATATTCGCGCATCCAACGCAGCAGCTAAAAATAATGGGAATCAGAGTATCATAGATAACTCAGTTTGACGAACCAAGAAGATTGTTCGCCGCCGTAACGGCATGAATGTCGCCAGTAAGATGGAGATTGAACTAGAAGTCATTGAGAATAGAGGGAAGGCATCACAAAATTGGTTTGACCTCATCCATGGGGATAACCTGACTAAAACCGCCACCTGCCGCACCACCTTTGATGCCGAAAGTCGGTCCCTGACTGGGTTGTCGAATGCATGCAAAGGTGGGACGGCCAAGTTCTGCACCAAGAGCCTGGGCAAGGCCAATAGTTGTCGTTGATTTACCCTCTCCCAGAGGTGTAGGAGTAATTCTAGGGATTTCTGAATAGCGGAAATTCGAGGCTACCAGCAATACTTACCCCGAGACAACAATATACTTTCCATCCTTGCGATGAGCAAGGCGCTCCAGTACACTTAGATCGACTTTGGCCTTGAACTTGCCGTAGCTCTCAAGTTCGTCTGGAAGTAACCCAATCTCATGAGCCAATTGTTTGATTGGTTTGGGGGTCTGGGCCATAGAAATCTCAATATCTGATGGGACATCGTCCTGCACATTGAGTTTCAGGGGCTTGATTTGTCTGGACCGGGCTTCTTCCCAAATGCGTTCACTAGACTTGAGTGTATTCTCCATGAGAAGAGCGACAGTCATGGGACCAACGCCTCCAGGTACAGGCGTGATGTGTGAAACAACGTGAGAAGCGGAGGAAAATTCGACATCTCCAACTAGTCTTTGACCACTTTTCTTAGTTTCGTCTAGAGAGAGCCAGTAAGCAGGGTCGAGGTGATGAAATGCGAAAAATTACCGGGGACATAGTTTATACCGACGTCTATTACAACTGCACCTGGCTTTAGCCAAGATCCCTTGACGAATTCTGGACGACCGATAGCAGCCACGACGATATCGGCGGTTTTGAGCTAGCGACGTCACATTGAACAACAAAACCAGAGAGCAAAGATGGACCATACAATTTCTTGAACGTTCCTAGTTTTGCTGTGGCATTGGGTAATAGTGGCATCTCTGTTCCTGAGCATTGACGCAACAGGGCTGCCGACGATATCGCTGCGACCAAGAATTACAGCATGCATGCCAACGAGCGGGACACGGGTAGATTCCAAGAGTCGTATTACACCTGCAGGAGTACATGGCTCGTAAAGAGGTTCGCTCGCGCGAGAAGATAAATGACCGATGTTGTAGGCGTGGAAACTAGCGAAAGTGTTGAGTTATTGAAACAGTGATCTCAGAATAACTACATACCCATCAACATCTTTATTAGGATTGATAGCCTCAGTCACACGCCGCTCACCATCGGATTTGATGTGGTCTCCAAGAGGTAGTTGTACTAGGATACCACTGACTTTATCGTCACTGTTTAAGCGCTCGACGATGTGAATGATGTCGTCTACTTCTGTATCAGCCGGAATTTTGATATGTTGGAACTTGATCCCGACTTCATTAGCAGCCTTGGATTTCATGCGAATATAGGCCGATGAGTCCTGGCGATTGCCCACTTGTACAACTGCGAGCTGGGGCTGAAAGCGCGGGTGATTGACCTGCAGAGACTTGATTTTATCGGCGACGCCCTGCCGAATTGATCTGTAGAGCGTAATGACGGCTGAACTGTAACGAAAAAGAAATACGTACTTTGCAAGGGCAGTGCCATCTATGATTTTTGCAGGATCAGCAGCCATGGTGTGAAAGTGATGGAAAGATAAGAAGAGACGGCCGAAAGCAGCGCGCATAACGATCCGGATATTAGGCCTAATGAGGCAGTGGAAGGCCGGGTTTCTAGCCGGTGTAAATTTCTATGAGGACAATTTCTCTTGTCGGGTCTCCTTTTTCAAGTGTTCGCGAGTTGCGGGTACCGGACCTCAAATGTTCCCACGCATCCTCCGGTCAAAATTTGTTGGCGGACAGCACAGCAAGCAGCTACACTCATCTCGCAAAATGTCCTATGCTCTTTTCAAAGCCTCCACCACTGCCCTCTGCTCGCGCTCACTTTCACGTACTGCTCCCCGCTTTATTCCTGCCTTCTCCAGATGCCGCTATTCAACAGACAGCATCCCAGAGCAGGACAAGAAGGAGGATGAAAAACCCGACGTGCCGTCCTCTGATATAGCCGAGAAACTCAGGGCCAAGGAGGCTGAGGTGGTCGACCTCACTGTAAGTTTGGCTTCACTCGCTGTCCTACTTCGTCCTTACAATTCCGACCAGGGACGACTTCGGTATCTACAGGCAGACTTTCTAAATCTCCAGCGGAACTCCGCACGCGAAAAGGAACAAACCCGCGATTTTGCTATCACAAAATTTGCAGGTGACCTCCTTGAAACGGTAGATGTTCTCGCCATCGCCCTCAAAGCCACACCTTCAACTGCCCTTTCGAAAGATCCATCGGGACCGCTTGCAAAGACTCATGCAGAGTACCTCCAGGATCTCCACCAGGGTGTCGAGATGACTCATCGACTGCTCCTCCAAACCCTCTTCAAATACCACGTAAAACCTTTTGATCCCACGGGTGGCCAGTTTGACCCCAATTTCCACGAAGCAGTATATCAGGCTCCTATACCTGACAAGGAACCTGGTACAGTCGTGGACTGCCAGAAGACTGGATATACCATCAAGGACCGGGTTCTACGGGCGGCACGGGTCGGTGTAGCACAGGGAACGTCTTCATGATCCATTCATTCATTCACGGACTCCATTTGGCAATCTGCGCCTTTTAGATCTGCTGCAGAGGGTGCCATCATTACCACCAAAATTATATAGTTACTACTAATCTACGCTCGGCATGATGATTAAAAGACTCATATCCTCACTCCTCGTATTTCCATCGCTGCTGCATCACCGCACTTCAATTGCAAATTGTTGTTTTAGTCGCGCCACAACTTGATTCTGTGTCTCATTGACCTCTTCATTCGAGAGCGACCTACAAAACCAGAGTTGGCAATCTGGAGTGTGTACGAAAGAGCTGAATATACCTGTCCATGGATCTGTAATTGATCCTGAAGCAATTGCTCTCCTTGTTTGTTTTAGGATGCACAAATCGGTCGATCTGCAATGATCCCTTGAGTACTTTGAGAGTCTAGTCAGACCATGAATGTATGACCTTCTTGACGTCCTCTACTAGATCACCAGCAACATCACGAACAACATCACAAAAGTCATTATCATGCAGCGACGCATTTTTGGGAAGCCAGAAGCTGACATCCTTGAAGCAGGATGGATATTTTGAATATGGTTTGAAGCTCGTGATTTTTCCTTGTTCAAATTGCGATATGAAGCGTTCGTCCGACGACCAGAAAAGCCGGATGTCAGGTATTGAGAATAACACCATTGCTATCCGCTCCAAACCCAGTCCGAAAGCCCAACCAATTTTATTCTGAACTCCTAGTAATAGCATTTAAATTTCAGTCTGTTGGGAAAATGGAACATACCTGCAGTATCTAGCGTCGCCTGTTTTACAACACCACATCCTAGAATCTCCAGCCACTTCCCCTGATAGAAAACCTCTACTTCAAAGCTTGGGCTAGTGAATGGAAAATATGCCTCAATCCATCTAACCCTCAGTGGTTCTCCCTTCCCAACCAGCCCTCTTGTCGCCAAACCGAATACCTGCAAAATCAGAGTATTCAGTGAAAGCTTCAGATTCTTTGTCAACGCTTCAACAAAGATAGGGTCATGGCCTTCTTGTACAGGATTGGTCTCGGTGATATTGGATATGTCCTCTATGACAATATCTTCCTTCGCCAACAATATCTCCCGTTGTCGGTTATCCTCTTCCACCTCTTTCAACCCATCCACATTTGCATCAACAATTTTCGCTCCTTCAACTTGGTGAAAGACAGGATAATGAGAGCCATCAATCTCATCGCGTCTATACACATCAGCCGTAAGCAACCACTTCGTCTCTCCATTTCTAAAAGTCTCGACTTCGTGTGCTGAAGTATGCGTCCGCAACATCAAGCCCTCATTAATATAATAGCTATCCGTGACAGACCGTCCAGGATGATCAGTCGGGAAGGAAAGTTCATCAAAGTTTTGAAAGGGAGTGACAAGCGGTGACAGAGAAGAGAGGTGAGCAAAGTCCGGATAAGCAGATTCTACAAGTCCACGAAGAGTGCTTAGGGGATGATTTTGTTGAGTGTGTATCCGGAGAGGTATTTTTGCAATTATACTAGCAGGTATATTAGTCTTGTCGTCCGTAGGGTAACCTTGGCCTAAAATTTCAAGCGTTTGAGGGAGTGGAGATGAGGAATGAGAGGACGTGAAGGACAATGCCCGACGCCAGGCGAAGCTCCAATAGCATTGAACGCAGTGCCGAGTCATCAATTTGAGAGGCATTCGGAAATCCGGAAATCCGAAAGTGCCTAAAGAGATTAAGCATGTGGTGATATGGAATCAGCACTTTGCACAGTTTGTCATTATTTTCGGGAGTTGTTGGATACCGAAACTGGGTACGTTAGGAGCCCTGATGATGGTAAAATTACTGTCTTCCAATTTCTTGGTCACAGGAGTTGGTTCATGCACTGGGGAAGTATATGTATTCTTGACGGTATCACTAGACTACACTATCTACGACTATCGTAAGGCGAGACCGTCATTCCAATCCATCGGGAGGGCAAGTCGTCTAACATGAATGTTCATAAGGGGACGTGGCAGCAAAAAGGAAAAAGAGGTTAGAAAACACTGTCAAAGGGCTATCGAGAGGAACAAAATTGTCTGGAGCAACACAACAGAAAAAGTGGAATGTCGGAAATACAAGAAGCAAGAGAGAGAAAAAGCAAACCACCAGAGGCTTGCAACCTTCAACCGAACCAACGAGCAGGAGTCCTCGTGGCACGAGGCCGCGGAACTGTTTGAGCAGGAGGCTCCTCGTACTCAGAAACGATTTCGACTTCTGTGGTACGGGGACTGGATTCGGTCTTTGACTGACTTGAGGAAACAGGAGAAGGTTTGGGAGCATGACGGGTACTCGCAGGGGGGGGAACAACGACAGTTTGCATCTCAATTATTGTCTCATGAATAGGTTCATCAGGAGGCGACAAGTAGGGCTGCTAACAAATGATGTCAGCACCAGCATTTAAAATCTGAAATAAGAGAATTAAAGAAGGGGGTCATAGACTGTGACTGAGGATTAACTCCATCATAAATCATGTACAAGAACATGATCGATCGATCGACCGAAAATGGCAGATACACGATCGGATATATATATCTCGCATTTCAACAGTCTACGAGGAAGGGGGACAAGGAACAAATACCGTAGTCCCCCTAGCCCACTATGGATAAAGAAAGGTAGGGGCGGATTCCTACGGACTATACATATAGGTCTTCGGTTTGTTCCCTGTCACTCTAGAGATCGGATCGACGAGTAGGAGGTACCTTTGAGGGTTTTCGTTTGGGAACAGATGGTTCGTAGACATATTCTTCCTCCACAGTTTGAGGATTATCATTTCCCAAAGTACTATTGATATATGAGCAAAACATTGATGACTGAAACAAGGGATACGTGCATCAATTGTTCCATAATCCAAGACTCACGACGGGCGGCATCATGCTCCCGACGGTTCACATTTTCTTCGCGTTTGCTGATATCACGCTCACGCTCAGCAATCTTGAGCTCGCGTTCCAGAAGTTCTTCGCTACGAGGTCCGGTCCAGCCGGGGGGCGTAAGGGAATCCTCCTTGACAATCTCTTTGATGATGGTGGCAGCCGGGGCGGCGACAGTCTCAAAAATGGTAGTGGTCATTGGAGGGCTACAAACAGGGCATGCGGCGGGTGAGGGTATGACACCCCCAGGTGCACCAACTAGGAGTTCAGCCTCACGCCGGGCGACCTCAGCTTCACGAACAGCAACCGCACTCTCACGAGCGATAAGTGCTTGGGTACGTTTTGGAGTCAAGTAACTCAAAACGCTGTTGCCGCCCTCCGAGGGACTGCCTCCGGCAGCAGAAGCGGTGTTTGAGGGAAGCGACAGCATGACTGCAAGGACTGCAAGAACAAGAGAGAGTACAAGAAGAAGAGTTGTGGACGAGATTGTCCGGCGGTGGCGGGACGAGGAAGAGGATCTGTGTCGATGCTCCCTGTCGCGATGTTCGCCTCGGTGGGAGGAGGAGGGGTCTCCGGCCATCCTATCTTTATGGCCCATAGTTGAGGTTACAAATGAGGACATGGGTTCAGGTGTCTCACCAGAGGATGTTGAGGTCGTAAGAGGACGTATAAAAACTGAAGACGTGGTGAAAAGGTGGACAGGCGGATGGGTAGCGCACGAAAGAAAACAAGAAAAGTCCAAAATTCGATTGTTCAACTAACACGTGACTGAACAACTAAGTACAAACTCAAACAAAGATGCATCCAACACTCGAGCGTGTCTTCGCTGCGATGTCTCTCCGTCGTTTTGCCCAAGAAAACAACGCAGGCTTCATCCGCCAGTCACCTCTTGCCAACCTACCATCCACACCCCGGACTAGATCCTCCATTGCTACCTCCAGGACACCCCCTGCTTTAACACCCTGGCGCACACCTGGAACCCCACAAAACAGGGTCCGTAAGGAGGCTGCTTTTCTCAATGGCCCAGGGACACCCACACGCAGAGCAGTCATTCGCAAAAAATCTTTTTTTGAAAGGTGATCCCTTCTTTGATTGGGCATTCACATCTGTACAACTTCCTTCAGGATAAAGTCTATACCCTCAACCATTGCATTTGAGATTGCCCTCTTCCCTAACAACCTCCCACTCCCGACACCCAAAACTTCTGCCAGGGTTCTCGGGACAATAATGCACCTCCTACATCTCTGCGCACGTATTCACCAGGTGCGCAAAGTACCTGCCTCTGACATCGGGTGGGAGGACATGTATCACGAAGAGGAAGGGAACTCTTGGTTTGATTGGGTACATCTACCTCATTCGCTGAGGATTCTTTCGTTGACATTTTCTTATCTAGACTGTCCCCACAATTTTCCTTTTGATCCTGGCTTCCGCCTTCAACACAGCATTTCTCTTTTCTCGCACAAGAATTTACCGCTTCCACCATAGGAGCGATCCTCTTTCCTCTCCTAATGCCAAAACTGTTGCTGCAGACCTCGACTTTGAACCACGTAAGCCACCATCATTAAGAGCCCAGCTTCGTTCTGGAGCATGGTATGCTTTCTCGTATTCGTGGCGCTGGCTTCTCGGAATGAAGCCTCCATCTATGAATGATCCTCTTCCACCTCAATCTGCCCAAGTCCAAGAATTATCTACGTGGTCGCCCGGCATGCTGGAGCTGGAGCTTTTCAGTTTGTATTCTCCAATTCATGCCTTGTTGTGGTTAGCAACATCGTCCTCGAATTGGATTATCATGCTGTTCATTATGGGCTTAACTGGTGTGCAGGTAGTGGAGCCTCGAATATCATGACCTCGCAAACTGACATATGAGTAGTTGAACATCCTTGTACATTCTTACACTGTTTTGCTCAAGGACAAGGAGCTCATCGCCGCTGAAGTCATGAATGAATATAACAAGGAGGTATGTTGTTTTCCTGCACATGATTAAGGAGCCCAGGTTCACAGATCGTCCCTAGTTCGTTTACCCTCAGTTATACCCTTTCCGCAGAGATGTAGCTGTGATGACGCATGAAGCAGAAATGGTCGATCTGTGGGAGGATTGACCTGTTCCGGCTGACATCGGTTTCATTGATTGCATGTTCTTCTGGTAATAGTGCTGTCATGCTAAGCCAATGGTCCCACGCATCATCAAATATATAATCGTATGCACCATACCACATTTTCTTGCCATGGTAGATGTTCCTCGTCATACTGGACACAGCGAATACATACCTTCATCTGCAACTTGTTTGAGAAAAATGGACGTAGTCTGTATAATTCTGGCATCACGTGGTATAAATTAAATGATGACCAAAGAGGCCGTGTATACTTTTTCAAACTTGTGGCACAAAAAATAAACCATGGGATTGCCCGTCGCTTCTCATCAAAATAAATGCAGAACATGAAAACTTACACCTGCTGTAGCCCGGGCTTGCAAGAACAGAAAAAATACGCCATACCATGGGACGATGAATAATATGTCAGAACACAAAAAACATGCCCATATCGAGATTCGAACTCGAGACCCTTGCATGGCCATAAGGTAACCCCTCATAAGTACAATGCTCTACCGGCTGAGCTATACGGGCCTAATTACATTATGTGAAATGAAAGTATATATATGCACAGTATGGATTCATGATACCAAATTGGTTTTTTTTGCTGCACTATTAAAAGTCTACGCCAGCGATACCTCTTCCTTGCATTTCCCGTTAGCGAAAGTCAGAAAACGAGTACCAATCCGTTTCGCTTGCCCCTCCGAATGAGTTATCCAGACCAATGCTTTAAGCTGTCTATCCACCGCCTTGACTTCTTGCGCCAAGAAACTCTCAACCATCGCAGATGATTCTGGATCCAATGCTGACGTGGGTTCTAATTACAGTCCATTCATCCATCATGGAGTTTGCATGAAAACAAGTCAGAACACAGACCGTCAAGTAACAGGATCTCTGCACTATCAATCGCCAAAGCGACGGCTAGCGCAATCCTCTGTGCCTCTCCACCACTCAAATTAGACCAATCTCTATCCCATAATTGCTCATCTACGCCCCACCGCCCACCGATATCCTTGGCTTTTCGCAGTATAACATGAGGAGCGCCGTTGTCATCTCTGTAGTCTTTGTGCGATTTCATTTCAGTCACGACGTATAAGAAATCTCTGGGAGAGCCTGGGAGCAGCGACGGGCGTTGTGGAACATAGAGGATCTTGGTTCGAAATGCGGGTATGCCTATCATTAGAGATGATAAGAGATCATCGTCGGTGAGAACGTTAGTGATTATTGCCAACCATATGCCTGTGGGGTTCTTGAGAGAAGGTGAAACAGTTAGATAAGGAGGGAAAAAAAAAAAGAAGGAGATAAGTGCGATTGCACTTTGTTTATTTTTAACGTGGAGATTAGTGTCTCCTAGTTCTTACCTCCCACGATATAACACATTTCCTCTATGGAGAACAAGATGGGCAATACACTTGAGCATAGTTGTCTTCCCACAGCCGCTCTTTCCTTGAAGAATGATTGTATCGCCTGACGGTATGGGATTAACCCGGACGGAATCATCTCATTCAGCGCACCTTCGTTGACTGAAAAGCTGACACCATGAAAGAGGGGTTGTCCCAGGGAAATTTCGCAGGTAACATCGCGTATTTCAAGTATAGGGGTAGTCATGATGAGTAACAGCGGTAGAGAAGTTGGGCGTGACAATTGGCAGGCTATCAAGTCGTTCGGAACAATTTGTAGATTGGATTTGACGCCAGTAAAAGCTGGCAGTGCATACGTTCAGGATTTTGGTGATTCATGATGAACGTGCATAGGAATGGCCGTTTAAGTGTCAGTGACGTCCATGATATATGAGTAGCAGTGTATTATTCTAAAGGGTGTCCAGGTATAATATTTATCAAGGTTGAGGAGATAAACCCATCTCCTCAGGTGTCAAGCTTGAGCTTTCAATCATCACGCCAACGCCGACCTTAGCAGCATTCTACAAAGACGAGATTAGTAGCGAATAAACATGAGCGAGATTGTGACCGACTTTGAAGTGATCAATCTCTCCCGAGACCAAGAAGGCAAATGTGGGAGTGAAACGTTGCTCAAGAACTGCCGACACCTTTCCAGCTGAATCTAATTGGGCACGAAAAGTCGACAATCTGAGGTCGTACTTGGCACCAATTGTTGCGATGGCGTCACGCCGTTGAGGAACTGCAATAAGCTGTAGATCAGCAGCGACGTCCACCTTCTCACTCAGCTTTTGCCAGTATGTAGCCTGGAGGATCCCAGGTTGCAACTGCGCCGTCGCAATCCAATTTTTATCATTGCCTGTATACTTTGCAAGATAAGATGTGGTCATTTCCGCCATATCAGGGTTGGGACGTTGCCAAAGTGTCTCAACTCCAGCAGCGAAATTTTTGGTAAGAGACTGAAGGTAGCTGCCGACATATATACCCGTAAAATCAGCTGGCGATGCGTTAATAGTCTTGAGGTTTAGGTTAAAATCCAAGCCTTGATAGTCGTGTTCCATCTGGAACAGATTTTGCCCAGCCTGCTGCGAGAACTAGAAGCACCCAGTGATCTTTCAATATGTGAAGTATAAGAGTAAACACAGAGCTTACCTGCGCTTGAAATTTTGAAACGTGCTTTTCTGACCATCCATGATTGAACCTCGCGTTCACATTACCATCATGATCGGCACTTCCCTGAAGGAACACCTGTGGATATTTTGGATTATAACAACATAAGGCCTGGGCGCATACTTGACGCACACGTGTGTTGGCAAACATTGCTCCAAAATTATATGACGATGGAAGGGTCTGTGAACCCAACGCGAAGGAGTGGGTTACCTGGAAGAGGGGATTGATAGACATGCTTTTGGTGAGGTCTGCACGGGCTCCATCGAACATCTGCATTTGCAGCTGAGTGGCTGGTTCATAGTATGTAAGTGAGGTGCTTGGTGGGGATATGAGACAGTCCATATACCTTTGACCTCTTTTTGGAGATTCTCAACGGTTCCCGGATAAGGGAGGCCAAGGTCTGCTCGCCATCGGTTAACCCTGTCGAGTGCACTTGACAGGAACGGCGGAAGGCAGAAATAAGAGGAAGTGGCAGCAGGCTGGGACTCAGCTGGAGTCTCAGTGGCCAAGGGCTTTTCGGGAATAGCAGGGGATGCCATGACAAAAAGAAGGCGGCTAAATAATGACGAGGCAGGCTAGAGAAAAGGAACCAAACAACCACAAACGTCGGCGGCAGTGACAGGACGGCAGAGGCAGCGGATATTTCTCCTGTCGGATGTCTGTCTATCTGGAAGACAAAGATCTACTTTTTTTTTCTGATGCAGTGCTCCGGCCCAGCTGATCCTGGCTGCGCAGTTCGGATGTAATTCGGGTGAGCATTCGCACGCGTGATGGCTACTGTTGAGGCTCCACCTTGTCTTACCAAAAATCTCCTCACCTCCCGTTGCCCCTCTGTTAAATATCTCTCCGCTTTTCTTCTTCCACTCCTCCTCCCCCATGTCGATTTTTGCTTCCAGTCCCCGCAAGTTCATCCTTATCGTTCTCGGAGCCGTCGTAAGTTCAGCCCTCCTTCTAAATTTGTCTCCTTCCTGATGTACCTAGATAACAATTCACTATGTCCTGAGCGTGTTGCATAACAATTACCCTCCCTTCGCAGGCTTGAAAAATCTCACTGAAAAATGGCAAAAAATGCATTTTAATTCAACCGCCGCCACACTGCCACCACAGTTTCTGCATGACAAGCTCCCTGTGGTAACAACCACACAGACAAGGACAATTGCGACAACCAAGCTCCTTGAGGTGGCTACCCCGGAATCGACCACCGTATCGCTTGACACTCCGCCACCCTCAAAAAGGGCAAACGCGACCTTTGTCTTCCTATGTCGTAACTCTGATCTTGCCGGGGTGGTCTCGAGTATTCGCCAAACGGAGGACCGTTTTAACAGGCATCATCAGTACCCGTGGGTTCTCCTCAATGAAGAGCCGTTCACCGACGAGTTTAAGGAGTCTGTTATTTCAGCTCCTCGTAACGTTGAATTCTAACAATATCCCAGGCGTGTTCGAGTTCTCACGGATGCCCCCGTTCACTTTGGGTTGATTCCACAAGAGCATTGGTATCAGCCCGACTGGATAGACGAGGATCGAGCCAAAGCAGGTCGTTCGCGTATGATGGCCAAGGGCATCATTTATGCTGGTAAGCAAAAACTCCACATCACACAGTTGCCTCCAATCTCAATATTGATGTCTTGTACATCTTAGGCAGTGTACCGTAAGCCGCGTATCATACAGTTCATCATCAAGGTTAACTCCATTTGTAGTTATCGCAATATGTGTCGTTTTAATTCCGGGGTGAGCCACTGCCGTACAGTGAGAATAATCATATTTGTTTACAGTGTAACAGTTCTTCTTCCAACATGAACTATTGAAACCATACCGTTATTATTGGCGGTAAGCCACGTGACTGCTTCTCGAGTAACTTCTAATTATATCCATAGGGTTGAGTATGTTCCCGACATCTTGCTGAAAAATTCCTTATTATATTGACATGTGCTCACGATTGCAGGCCGGGTGTTCAGTTTTTCTGCGATATCACATATGATCCCTTTGTCTTCATGGAAGAAAATAATAAAGTGTATAGTGAGCATCCGAATCACAGGTTATAATGTTTATTCGCTTCTCACATCGTTTCAGGCTTTACTATTTCCCTTGTGGAATGGGAGCCGACAATTCCAACCCTCTGGTCATCAGTCAAAGGTGAGGATCTCCAACTTCATTCCAATTCCAAGTGTTAACTTATCTGTCTCTTCCCAGAATTCGTAAAAAGGAACCCGGACTATTTGCATCCCAACAATTCAATGCGTTTTCTGTCTGACAATAATGGTTCTCGATACAACTTATGCCATTGTAGGTTTAAGTTTTCGTGTTCTAAATCCAGCCTGACCCTTGGCATTCCAGTTTGGAGTAACTTTGAAATCGCCGACATGGATTTCTGGCGAAGTGAAGCGTACCAGAAATTCTTCGATCATCTAGAATCCAAAGGCGGTTTCTACTATGAAGTGATTTCCTGTCTAGTGAGATGAGCCAGACCCTTCATTGACACGGCTACCTGTAGCGGTGGGGGGACGCACCAGTCCACAGTATCGCAGCTTCTCTATTTGCATCAAAGGATCAAGTACACTTTTTCCGTGATATTGGATACCGCCATGATCCCTTCCAACATTGTCCATCTGGAGACGAATGGACCAGGGGACGTTGTTCATGCGATCCCAAGGACAGTTTTGGTCAGTTTGATCTATTCCACACTAGAAACTCTGACCTGCTCCTTTCTCAGACTATGCCCCTAATTCTTGTCTCAAGCGTTTTGAGGACTTGTTCACATAGACTGGGACCGGAGAAGAGAAGCCGGACCTTATGTTCATGCTTAGCGGACGGGCGAGCTGGACTCGTCGTAGACCTGCATGTATTTTTAGTATAGACTGCTTTTTCGTACATAGTGCTTTCCCGCGGTTGCTGTTGTTTTCGAATGCATATATTTAAACGACCCCAGCTTGAATCAATCAAGTAATTCAGGGGTAAGAGTGGATACAGATAGAAGTATGTTCGGTCGATACCTAGGGAATTTTGATTGTTTATCCCTTGTGATTCACAGTGACTGTCAAAATCGACGGTGAGATTTGAGAGTCAACAATGGCACCACGGACTGCGAGCGAGCACCGTGTAACAAATTGACGATTCAAAAAAAGAGTCAACAATGGTGAGTCGTGCCAAAACTGGATCTGGACAACACAAACCCAGCAGTAAGTTGCTCACAGGGATATCTGATGAGAGCTTTCAAAAAAAAAGATTGAACTACGGACAGTGATTCTATGTTGTCATTAGTAGGCCTGAGGTGTCTGACCTCCTATCCAGGTTTTTGACCAGCCAAAATTCCAGTGGTCTGCCCGGACATTTTGTAACTGGACTAACGCACCTGTGTCTGTAGATCAGTTAGATTCATTTTTCATTTCAACTGTATTTTTGCCTGGTAACGACCTATTCTTAGAATATCCGCAGCTCGGAGTCCTCTGGCAGATGAATGAGACTACAATGTGACGCCAAATTATCGTTACCCGCGATTATCATTGGCATTATTCGAAAGGTTGATTCTGGTGTCGAGATATGAAGTTGTTTGTGCAAGACTGACGTAGACGGTAGGCACGCTGTAATAGCCCCAACCCTGTCGCGAATACTTGGCCTGACTTCACTATATATTCATGCGGAAGTCGATGGATTAGAGGTTACGCCGATATGTATCATAGAGCAATGATCTATGTTCCCAGCTCCAACGTGCTGCGCTGCGCTCCGTATGATAAGTGGCAGTGTATATCTATCTGTCAATAGCCGGACGATAAGAAATGCTATCGCCGGCCTTTCCCCTTTCCCTGTACTAGTGTAAACCCTTCATCATCTACAACTGGTGCGTTCCTGCAGCCTGGCTGAAGAGTATGATGCTCAATAAGCTGAGGTACATTATTGTCCTCATCATCAGCATAACCTTCTTCACCCTCATCATCCTCCCAATCTTCATCGTCACTTTTGTCACTTTCAACATTCTCTTTTACTTCAATCCTTTTCCCTTTAATCTTGTCCACCAACCCTTCAAATTTCCTTACGGTATTATCCTTCCCCTCTTTTGTCTCTATCCACATCCCCACGATATCTTTTGCAACGCTTGCAGCACTCTCATCTTCCAACACAGCTTCAAACTCATCCGCCATAATTTGTAGCAACATTTCCTCGATATATTGTTCATCTGGTTGTTCGGACTCAACCTCAAAACTATCAACGATCATTGAAGCAATCCATGTGGGTTTTTGTTTGGCATCTGGGCCACCCCAGTTTTCTTGCACTGCGATTCGGAGGGTCGACCAGAGTGCCAGACGTGCAATAACTCCGCGAGCGAAGAGTACGAGCTGGGGCACTTCCATAAGGCGAACTGCTACTACTTAAGTTTTAGTTATTATAATCAGTCACGTGTTTTCTGCTTTTTTTTGATTCAGATTCAACAGGCAAGCTAGTGCTAAGGGCGTAAACCAGGCCCCTCATCAGGGGATGTATCTATGGGAGGCATAAGGCCAGAGGAAGAAAGTGTGGGCAGTGTTTGCCAGTGTATGGGAGGAGTGTGTCTGGAAGTGAAAGTACTTAGAAAGTTAATTCATTCCTGAGCAATTGGCTGGGTGCGAAGCTCGGACGGACATCTCATCTATACATGTTGTGGAACGTCCTGGCTGTTTTTTTACGTAGAAGAACATTCGATGGTCAGTCGGTATCTGTGTTTGACCCAGTACAATTCTCAAAACAATAAGGACAAAATTTGAGAGGCTCATATTGTCTTTGGTTGTTTTTCCCCGGTGGAAGGTGGACAACACTACAGTAACGTCTGGGGTTTCCTATTATGACACTACTACTATTTATTCACTAGTATAGTATAGATACTTACCGTACGCCGGTGAGTATAATAGTCGCTTACACTGTGGTGACGTCTGAGATACTTTAGTAACCAGCCTTCGAAAATCGGAAAACAAAAATCGAGAGTGCTCAGATACAGTGTACAGAATCTGTTCCCTTCTTGCCTTGACCTCATCCCTGACTCAAGAGTCAGGGTAGAGACCTTTTTTTTTTTTTTTTTTTTTTTTTTTTT
>Ga0153957_100170_pt1 | contig 43394 bp, 48 predicted proteins | sample TSFL041MetaG_FD_104745 | JGI IMG/M metagenome (GOLD analysis project Ga0153957, IMG submission 104745) | Attine ant fungus gardens microbial communities from Florida, USA - TSFL041 MetaG | ecosystem: Host-associated > Fungi > Mycelium > Unclassified | place: USA: Florida, Wekiwa Springs... | reverse complement strand
TAGATACCACAAGCATCGTACAGCTCAATATTAATATTTTTCTACTATGGGACCATATCAACCCTTGGGTTTTGCTTTGAGCTGCATTCACAAGCTGCATTCTTAGCAGGAATTCAGCCGGCTAGAACAATCAATGAAAAACATTTGATTCTACATTAAGGTGGCTCCAATCATAACTCTAATTTATACGGATTCATCGAATATGTCAAGTGTTTACATTACATGTGTCGTGAATTTAGGCGAGTTTACTTTACAAGTGAATAGCCTTGAGGAGGGGAGAGACGGCAGAAATCTTGTTCGATTTGTAGAACTCCACGACTCGCTTACCAATAGCGGCGATATCTATACACAATATTATCGTTATGGGGCCAAAGGTAATAGCAAGACTACTTACTGGAGTTAGTGATGCCAAATTTCTCATACACCTTCAAGTATGGTCCTGAAGCACCCCAAGCAGGTAGACCATATTGCTCGTGGCTGTACTTCTGCCAGCCGGCAGTAGAAGCAGCCTCAAGTGAAAGGATAGGTGCACCGCTCCTCAGAACACTGAGTTTATATTCCTCGTCCTGCTGGTCGAATACAAACCAGCAAGGCAGACTGACGACACGAGTCTTGATGCCTTCGACCTTGAGCTTCTTAGCAGCTTCAACAGCAATGCCGACTTCACTACCAGTGCTGACAATGGTCAAGTCTTCATCTTGCTCCTCGATCAGAACATAACCACCACGGGTAGCCTTTTCAATGGTAGACCCCTCCAGATTAGGCAAGTTCTGGCGAGAGAGAGAAAGGATGGACGGCGTCGACCTTGAGTTAATGGCAACGTGGTAGGCAGCAGAGGCCTCATTGCCATCAGCAGGACGCCAAAAGGCAAGATTGGGGGTTGCACGGAAATGGATAAGGGTTTCAATGGGTTGGTGAGTGGGGCCGTCTTCGCCAAGACCAATGGAGTCATGGGTAGCTAGCATGCTTCATGTAAATCAAATTTCTTGACACGTTCTGCAATATACTCACCGACCCAAATGACCTGGTGCTTACTCAGAGCAGACAGCCTAACAGCACCAGCAGCATATGACACAAAATTCTATAGGATGCGTTATTTCCGCGAAACACCACTGGAACTGCCTTTTCACTTACGAGGAAGGTCGCGACAAATGGGATGATACCACCGTATGCGTGTAGTCCATTGGCAATGGCACCCATACCGTGCTCACGGACACCATAACGGATGTACTTCCCAGAATAGTCTCCCAAACCTGTGCCAGGAGGTTGGAAGTCAACGCTACCTTTGACCTTGGTCAAATTGCTGCCAGTCAAGTCAGCGGAACCACCTAAGAGCTCAGGAAGGACAGGGGAGATAGCGGTCAAAACAATTTCAGAAAGTTTACGAGAAGCCACAGCAGGATCAGTGGGCTTGTAGACGGGAAGAGCCCTCTCCCAATCTTCAGGTAACTTGCCCTCAATACGACGGACGAGCTCGGCGTGCTGGTTGGGGTATTTCTCGCCATAGGCGGCAAGACGGGTATTCCACTCTGCCTCGAGAGCAGCACCCCGCTTGCCAATCTCTGCATAGGTATCGTAGGCCTCTTGGGGAACGTAAAAGTGTTGGTCGGGCGGGAAGTTGAATTTCGCCTTAAGCTGAGCAGCGTCATCCGCCTTCAAGGCTGATGGTATGACATTAATTCACATAAAAGGACAATTCTCATGCTTTGAACTCACGAGCTCCATGGACGCCATGTGTACCTTGAGCCTTTGACCCGTAACCGATGGTAGTCCTAAGGCGGATGATAGAGGGCTTATTCTTCTCTTGACGAGCCTCAGAGATGGCGTCGTAAATTGTGGCAAGATCACTATGAAACCAGATCAGGCTATGATAAAAGCTGGGAAGATCCTACCGACCTATCACCGTCATCGACGTGGAGGACTTGCCAACCGTAGGACAAGAAACGTTGCTCGACATTTTCGGTGAATGCACAAGCGGTATCGCCGTCGATGGAAATGTCTAAATGAGATAAATCATCTGACTAGTTCAGAGTAAACAAGTTCCTCACGGTTGTCGTCGTAAATCTGTCAAAATGTTATGAATTTTATGACATAAAAGGAGCATAACATCCACATACGACAATGAGGTTGCCAAGTTGTAAGTGACCCGCAAGACTAGCAGCTTCAGCAGCTACACCCTCCATAAGGCAGCCATCGCCAGTGAAAACTGTAAACCAGACTGAGTGATTGGTCAGAAACGATACAGTACGCTGTCTTACCATAAGTATAATTGTTGATCATATCGAAACCATCTTTATTAAACAAGGCGGCAAGATGAGCTTGAGCCATGGCAAGACCAACACCATTTCCAAATCCCTGACCAAGGGGGCCAGTGGTAACCTCGATACCTAAATATCCTTGAGAGATACACCTGGAACGTGCGTAGTGCCTACATACCATCGGTATGGCCGGCCTCGGGGTGACCCGGGGTTTTAGAATCAAGTTGACGGAATAATTTGAGGTCATCCAAAGATAGCTTGTAGCCGAGGAGATGTAGAAGGACATATTGCAGAGCGCAACTGATAGGACATTGATCATTTTTATCGCAACCGTTATGCAGATAAACTCACGCGTGGCTATAATACAGGCTATCAGGAAAATATTTCAGACAGGTGAAATTGCACGAACCCATTGGAGAGGACAAAACGATCACGGTTGAACCACTTAGAATTCTTGGGGTTGGCGTTGATGAATCTGCAATAGAGCATCTGGAACTTTGCTCGACTTGACTAAACTTCAAGGCTCACCGAGAAAAAAGGACATGGGCGGCAGGAGCCATACCCAAAGGGCCTCCTGCATCACAGAGGACTATGAGTAAGATGTTCTGTTTTCGAGGAGGATGTGACCAACCAGGATGGCCAGAGTTAGCCTTGCCAACAGTGTCTACAGCGAGGGTACGGATGGTTGCGATCGCAACATCATCATGTTTTTCATGGATGAAAGGCATCGTGGTAGAAGGGAGGTAAGAGGTGCGGAGTAGAGAAGAGAAAGTCGTTATTTATTGAGATTAGATGATCTACCGACCGACCCATGATCGGATGTTTGCCTACAATTTTTCCGACTCGGGAGCGACCCTTATTTGGAGACTTGGAGTACGTGAATAACCGCCCGGTATCTTTCCTCCACCTATCCGTACTCATGCACCCGCAGCTCTCTGATAAGAAGATAATAGGTTAGCATATTCTACGAAACCTTTCGTACCCTCCGTTCACAGCGCTGCCCCTCACAGTGTGTAGAGAGTTCATCCAGGCACTCGAAGAATGCCACTCAAGCGCGTGGCGCAAGTTTACAGGCGGTTGCAACAAACAGAAAAATGAAATGAACCACTGCCTTCGGACCGAAGTAAAGTCCTTCAGATCCGCGGTCTTTCCAGACCGGCTGATAGTTGTCGGCATTGCAGCGTGTTGCGCGGTCGGCTCTTAACAGAAAGATTGCCAGGGAACGGAAAGCAAAGGCAGAAAAGGCCCTTCAAGAATTCCATGATGTATAGTTGATTCACTCTCACGACAATTACTTGCTTTCCTGGTAATTTTGAAAGGGAACCTATCTTCCAAGATACAAGACCTGTCCTATTCTATTGGCTAGGTGAAACACTCGAACGCGTTACTCTAACCCAGGGCCGTATTACCGTCTCTAATTGGCTCGTTTGGGTGGATGATGGAAGCAAATGGGAATATATCGGCCTTGGCTAGCTGATGTTGAAGTTCAAATTAGTTTGAATCTCGCACGTCGGGTAATCCAGCCGCAGAGTCCTTGTCCTGATACCACCACCTTCAAGGTACTTTGGGAAGAGTTCATGCATCAACAATTTCAAGAAAACACAGTACATAAAGCAAATTCTTGAGCTTGGTTCCGAAGTCAGTCGTACGTCTATCAGAACAAAGTAGATCAATTGAAACTGGAGAGTAATTATAGTAGTGATAATTCGTTCAAGATCCTCAATCGCTTATACAGAACTTAGGATGTCGAACAGCTTGTTAAACCACAAAAATATTATCCTGGGGCGATAGTGAATTGTAGAGATCCTTGAGAGGAGGCCTTGCCCGCATAGATACACAGACAACTCCAGTAAGAACTCCTCTAGAGAGACGCGAACGAGGTAATGAAGAACTGTCAATCTCAGTTATTTTCGGAGTGGATATATCGATAAATCGATGGCCCACCTAAAACCATCAACACTTGCCCATATTTTTATTTTGGGGCCGCATCAGGTGCGGCCTGGGACAGACAGTACTCAAGGACGGCTTGAACAATCAAGGCGTCGAGTATCAAAGGCGCCCAAGCTCTGAGACGAAGCCGGAATCATCACATCAATGATTGAATTAGAAAACCACGCGACACAGTCTTTTGTCCCTGCAAGACCAGTGCGCAGTGCGCCTGTATCACGACTCACGATTCCAACTCTCGCTTCGCTTTAGTTCGAATTAATGTCTGCCCTCCTTAAGTCTACTCCCCTCGTCGCTCCAGGTCATACCCGCCCAGTCACTCATCTTTCGTTTTCGCCGGTTCTTGATGACAAAAGTTTCTTGCTGATCTCAAGCTGTAAGGATGGAAACCCGATGCTGAGAGAATGGACAGGTGACTGGATTGGCACATTTTTGGGCCATAAAGGCGCCGTTTGGAGCACGAAACTCTCCCCAGATGCTGCTAAAGCCGTGTCTGGTAGCGCAGACTTTACTGCGTATGTACCGAATTTCCTTCACTTAACCCTCTAACTTATAATCATTCAGAAAGGTTTGGGATACATATACAGGCGCAGCGTTGCACTCCTTCTCCCATGACCACATCGTCCGCACTGTCGCTATCTCACCCAAATCGTCGAAAATTCTCACTGGCGGGCAAGAGAAAAAAGTTAGAATATTTGATCTCGCGCGACCAGACGCAAATCCCGACTTTTTAATTGACAATGACTCTCTGTCTCATGATGGAGTGGTCAAAAGTGTGGTCTGGGTTGGAGACCACACCGGTGCCACTGCAGGCGATGATGGCAAGATCAAGTGAGCCACGTTGCATTTCGACCATCCCAGTACTGACAGAGTTTTAGGTGGTGGGATCTACGCACCCATAAGCTGACTACGAATCTCTCTTTCACAGATCCAATCACATCGATGGAACTCTCCAGCCAGACATCGCGTTTGGTAGTGACTTCCGGGAAAACTGTATCGTTCATACCTGTCCTCCCGACTGGGCATGATGGGGTAGGGACTCATACCTTGACCCTTCCATATTCCCCTTCTTCTGCTTCCATTCATCCTATCCTCCAAGATCGGTTTGTCACAGGTAATTCTGGAGATGAGTGGGTGCGAGTCCATGCAATGGATGGTGAGGAACGAGAAGTTTTGAAGGGACACCACGGTCCAGTGCATTGCGTGGAATTTAGTCCGGACGGTGAAATGTATGCAAGCGGCAGTGGTTCGTCTAATCTTTATTTGCGAAAAATTCCTTTGCTGATTGTGTGCTATGTAGAGGATGGTGAGCAGTATACTGATTCCTTGGTTGTTATAGAGCTAAATGGCCACAGGCACGATCCGCCTCTGGCAAACCACACCGGGTAAAGCATATGGCCTATGGCAAGGATTACCAAATGGTCATTAAATTGGAGATGGACATGTGTGATATTTCCTCAGAGATTGTCGTCTATGTGCTTTTAGTACGTATAATAATGTCATCGTTTATATCTTCCAATCACAGATTTGTGATGTCGTTCCAACCACCTACATTTCATATGCTCGCCTACCATTGTGAATCCTCACCTGACTCTCACCATTATCCTCTCTAGTCATTCTACCCTATCTTATACGCCATCCTCGGGCTCTGCTATACTGATATCCTTTCTGGTTAGGTCTTCAGTTGGCCTTTAGCATCTTCTAGAGTGATGTAAGATTATGGCCAACGACGAGAAAATTAATGAAGGATGAGATACCCCCGCATTTTGAAAAATCTCATAGCTGTATTGTTGCTTACCAGAAGCTACAATATTCGAAAAGGTTGAAGGAAAGATGCTGCTTTAAGGACAGGTTAATTGGTGCCGAGTGTTCTGGATGAGAGCCTCCTAACAACATGTAGTGGCGACAATGAATGAGCTGAGATGCATCTTTCAATACTATTTTCTGTCAGTAAGTATGATTTCTGGTCTTATCCCAGGTATATCCGCTCACTTATTCTCAACCCAGTTGAAGCTATTCTCTCAATCAACAAACCGATCTGTCTGAATCATGTCATGTGGTCAAGGCATGCGCTTAGGATGTTTTCCCGGTCGAGCGTAAAAGTAGCCCAATCGGTTGATGAGAACGAGGACAGAGAATCATGCATAGGACAACGCAATGGTGAAGGCAAGATCTGAAATCTGCCAAGATCATGCTTTAGTCGTCTCCCTAATGTCTTGTTCTACCATTGTGTCTTGTTTCAATGGTTTGGTCAATTTTAACGTTCTGGAATAACATGGGCTCTGTAGCATGAGAAGTTTCCACTTGTGATCATCGGTCAGCTGAACCATAGCTGAATCATTCAACACCCACACCCTGTATATATAATGTGGAACAAGGGATACTTGTCGATCACTCATCCTTATCAAAGTAATGTCAGTACAAGCTCAATCCGTTTCCCCTCTTGCCCCTATCGGTGTAAACGCTGCATTGGACCCCTCAGTCCAATCACGTCCAAAGATCTTCGATGAATTTGCTTTGACAGATCGGGTTGGAATCGTCTCTGGTGGCAATCGTGGAATTGGCCTCGAAATGGCTCTAACTTTATGTGAACTGGGCGCGCGAGCGGTATATTGTCTGGATTTGCCAGAGACCCCTTCGGAGGAATGGCAGAAGACGAAAGAGTATGTAGTGAAACTGGGGAACAATTCAAGGCTGGAGTACATCAGTGTTGATGTGACTGATCAAGACAAAATGTGGAAGATCGGGGAAGACATTGGCAACAAGGAGAAGAGGATGGATGTCTGTGTTGCTGCTGCGGGTATTCTGAAGAATCATATAGAATGTCTGGAATACCCTGCGAAACAGTTCCAAGAAGTAGGTCACAATCACGTTTGTTCAGAATTTCCGTTGATGATATTAATAGGTTATCAACGTGAATGTTAATGGCGTCCTATTCACAGCACAAGCGGCTGGTAGACAGATGTCTAAGTTTGGCAATGGAGGCAGCATCGTTTTGATTGCATCCATGTCTGGCACGATCACCAATAAGGCGAGCAGGGTATGAAAGAGGTCGTTCATTTTTGCTGAATACCTCATTCAGGGCCATGCATGGGTCTCTTATAATACTAGCAAGTCGGCGGTTCTTCAGATGGCCCGTAGCATGGCCTGCGAGCTTGGACCAAAGAAGATACGGGTAAACACAATATCTCCTGGACATATCTACACGAAGTGAGTGATATCCATGCATTCGGATCAGGACCATACTTACGGAGCGCAAACAGAATGACGGCAGCATACCTTGATAAGGAGCCGCAACTCCTTGACAAATGGTCCAGTTCGAATCCGGTAGGTCGGATTGGTCGGCCAGATGAACTGCGTGGTGTTATAGCATGGTTGGCTAGTGATGCATCAAGCTTCTGCACGGGTAGCGAGTACGTCAATCCCAGAGTGAGTACCATTTGAGTTCTGAATTTGGATCCCAGCATTCTCGTCGATGGCGGTTATCACGCGTGGTGACAAGACTCAACTCGAAAGAAGTGAGTCAGGTTCGGTTGGCTCTCCTCTAGGTAAGATCCTATAAGTTGCAATGATAGTATGTCTATGTAGAGGAGGAGATTGATATACAAAGTTCAGAATGGTCACACGGCATGATGGAAAGTTAGTTGCGTGCGAAATTGGTCTTTCTGATGCTCCGAATTGCTTTTCCAGTCCCTCGTCCTTCGTTCAGCCGACGTTCAATTTCAATCACCCAGTCTGTTCTCTCGGGTCATAACAAAGTAATCTGAGGGAAAATGTCCTACCCTTTACTATCATTAATGGTACATTGTTGCAGTGGTCAAAGATTAAAGAGAAGAAAGGCGTCAATGACTCCCAACGGGGTCAACTTCTAAGTCGTGTAGCACGGGTGAGTTCAAGCTGCTGTATTTTTGTGGAGCTACTTCAATGAAGGCCGGAAGGATATTGCATTGGCCGTACGGAGTGTGTCACCTCTAATCTGGTTGTTTTACAATGTTAATCAGATTTCTCCAGGTGGTGGTTCGGCAGACCCGAACCTAAATCCTCATTTGGCCACAGTTATCAAGAAAGCAAAAGATCAAAATGTTCCGAAGGATAACATTGAACGTGCAATAGAAAGAGTACGGCTTTAATGTCGCATTGCACTATGACTACTTAGAGAGCAATAGGCGCATGGCAAGAATAAGAAAGGTGAAATCGTGACATATGAGGCAATGGCCGTTGAATCTGTGGGCATCATCATGTACGCGCATTTTTTTCCTGGTTTCCCATCCTGACTCTTGTTTTAGAGAGTCATTGTCCGATAACTTAAATCGTACTATTGCCAACCTTCGAGAAATCTTCAATGATCATGGGTTCGATCTCTCATACCTCAAGCTCCCAGATGTTCTCTGAAATAAACCAAAGTGTTCAAAAGGCTTCCGTAATGTGGATGTTTAAGAAAGTTGGTCGTATAGACGTCAAGCTTCTTCGAGCTCAAGACCAGGATGATGTCCTTGAAACCGCACTCGGAAATGACATGGATGATTTTGACATCAACAATTCTGGTGGGGAGGGCCAAAACACGATGAAGGTCTGCTGTGCTATTCAACGGTCCATATTCTGCAATCTAAATGTGGAATTTTTGCAGTTGTATTGTCCACCTGAACGCTTGGCACAGTTGGCAGAAGCTGTCTCGACTCACCCATCCGTCGAATTACAAGAACGCAGAATCACATACATACCGGAGAACCCCATTAATCCACTGGATGAGGGTACGCAAGATAGATTGAACAAACTGCTAGATAGATTATGGGCAGACGAAGATACTCTGAATATCTGGACAACTGTAGACAAGAAGTGATATATCTCTGAGTAAAGCAGAAGGGTTGATTTTCCTCATTGATTGAGTGATACCCACTCTCTTCCACTGGTTCCGCCGAAATTGACAAATCCTTGTTGTGCTGCGAGCATAATGTAGCCCCTCAAGCTTGATACACCAGCAGTGCGATAGACGTCCTTGGATAGCATCATGCCTATGACCGACAGTAAGAGCTGATCCTTGCCTTCTGCCCTTGCCTTTTGTAGGCACTGCAACAAGGGAAGGAACACTGTGTTATCAGATGACTCTGGCAAAGGCATTTGGGATGACAACAGTTTCAGCTCTGTAATGGCGAGACCACTTCTTCCAGGTGCCTCTTGCTGCAATCGCCGTTTCCCTGATTCAACTGACCAGTTGGACCTACTGGTCTCCCATTCACCGCCTTCGCTCCCGCCGCTATTTATTGCCCAATCGTCGGTCGGCAGTGTTTCGAACTGCTGTAATGCCCTAGATCCAGGCTGCTCAGGACTACTTAGATGTTTTGACGATCCAACAAGGTCTCGTCTGGGCTGTGAAGGAGAGTTCAATAATGGGCTCATTCGATTTTGACCGATCACAGAAGAGACGGGTGATTTAGATACACCAGTCGGTTTGGTCTTCGATGTGACCGCAGTATTGATTGTGGCTTGAAAAAGGTGAGGGAATGCAGATGCAAGTGATGGTAGTGGCTTCTGTTTGGCAATCTGAGGCTTCGGAGGAGAGGTAGGAAAAGTAAAGTTCGTGTTGACAGTCGACAAAGAAATTGAAGTGCCATGGTTAGACGCATCGAATGGACGCCTTATATCACTTGCTTTGTGGCTCGTTACGCTGGGCCCCGGTTGACTTGACTGTCCTATGCCAAGCATTGACACCGACGTTGGGTTTCTCTGTTGATTGAGATCCAGAATGTCTGTGTTCCAATCGAAGATACGGGTTACCCGCGATGATGCTAAGTGGTTTGATTGTTCGGGAACGACCAGAAAGACTGTATAACCTCGTAGCGTCAGAAGAGAAATTGGATGTAATATAGTTACATCTCCAGAAAAGATCATGATGATGCTGGGTTCTGCACTACGAAGGTCAACAGGATCATCAATAGCCGACACCAGAACTTCAACTTTCAAGACCTATGAGTTTAGCATCGCGGATAAGTGTGATTATAGAGTTCACCTGTAAGCGTCCTTGAAAGGGCATCTCTGTCGTATTCTTTCACCAATGAACAGTCTACGAGGCTGATGCCCATAGAAGGCATCACAGTTCTGAGGGACTCAGTATCGGCTGTTAAGCATTTGCCAAGGTCCCAAAACACTTTGAAGCTGGTCACGATTCCAAAGCGTACTGCAAAAAGCCTGATGGCCTTCAACAAGTCCCAAGGTGTCCCATCATAAGAATGAGGCGGAGGGCATGACTCTGAAAAACGCAAGGACTCCTCAATGTAGCAATTAATGACCCGAGTCTGAGATGGTTCTTACCTAGGTCCCAAAAAATTTTGATCTTGGGACCATGCATTCTAAGATGTAACAAGCTTTACTAGCAATTCAATTATGCACAGCGCAAAAATTCTCACGGGGGATATGGGTGTATAATGCTAGACACATCGAGCAAAAATAACTTACTGTTGATCTTGTCATATAATCGGGGACTCGTAGAACCGGACAGGTACTCGAGTGATTCTCCAGTTTCTTTTACCTCTGAACATTTATTCTCTTTTCTTTACTTTATCACCCACTACTCCAACACTAGAGAATTTTTACAGTTGTTCTCTGACACTTTCTAGTACTCAAAATCCAGATATTGCAATTTCTACAGACTACTTTTTAAGCTTTACTTGTTGACGGTTGTCATTCCCACGTATGATAATGACATTACTTTTGACAGCAAGAGCAATAAACTCACCAAATCCGTTCACACCGGCAGACTGGTACAAACCTTTGCATTTAGCTAAATGTTCTCCCAACTGAGATCTCATCATGGACCCTTCCTCTGAACCTTGCAAAATCTCCACCAGAGGCTTGAATACAGATCTAGGAGGATCACGAGTTGAAGGTCCCCTTATTTCATTGTTCCTTGCTGGCACATTATTCTTCCTTGACGAATCAGGATTGTGGCCCTGACCCCGAAGTTTTCCCTGAGTAACTGGTTTAGTCTCCTGTTTAGAAGGATTTACTTGGGAAGACTTTTTCTTTGACGTTTGAAGAGCTGGAGTTGTGTCAGACAACCGATTCGAACCAGCCGTTTCCCAGCCACTACCCTCATTCCATCCACCTATCCAATCATCTGCGACCCATCCATTCAGATTGTTGTTCTGTTCTTGATCAGGCATTTGGTATGTTGTATCAGATGTTTGAGGCAAAGTTGTTGAAAACTCTTGAGCACTCGTGTTAATCCCAGAAGCTGCAGTCCCAAAGTTCACTATTGACTTGCTAGTCCTACGTGGATCGGGACTCAGGCTCGAAACCGAAGGTGCACAAGTAAAAAGTTCCGATGGTGGCATATATTTATCTTTGCATCCAGGCGTTGTGGCAGGAGGAGTAACGATGGTCGTTGGCTTGGGTGAGGATATGTATTCAGAGCGAGGGGAAATTGTATCAGAAGAGGATATCCCCACTGACGAAGAGTCAAGACTCAGTTGAGGGATATGAGAGCCATTGATGATCCACCCATCATTGGGCGACTTGGAGGCTTCTGGGATGGAGGTAGTTGCTAACTCCAGATAGCCCAAGACATCTCTACGCCAGTTGAAAACTTTGGAGGCCTGAAAAGACAGAATACTGGCATCATCGTCTGGAACGACAAGGAAAACAGTGTAGTTGCGGAACATCAGGAGTGATATTGGATACAAGACACTTCTATCCCCTGAGATGATTAGGATAATGTTATGTTCGGAGGTTCCTGCAGCAATGGGATCATCCATGGCTGACATAACAACGTCCACTTGGGGAGTATTTTGAATGATAGCTCATCAGTATTGTGCAGGCTCCCTCACCTGATAGCATTTTTATCAGTCCATCATTGGTATAACCCTGTATTGAAGAACAATCAACAAGATTGACACCCATCGAAGGCATTACAGCGTAGAGAGCGTCTTCTGCAGGTCGTAGTTGATTTCTATCCCAGTAGGCCTTGATACTTGTAACGACACCAAATTTGCAAGTGAATGCCCTGATGTCTTTCAGTGTTTCCCCAGCTGATCCAGAGACTGGGCATGTGGCTATCACAGATGAGGAAAAGTTTCTTGAGAAAATTAAGTCAACCAGTATTTGGTTACTATACGCACTAAGATCCCAGAATATCTTGATCTTTGTCTGAGGCATCGGTAAAACTAGAGATCTTGAATGTTGTGTAAGCGTCTTTGTTATGAGCAGATATTCAGTTCTATGGGTGTTGGATGGAAGGGAATGATATACTACGTAAAACTAGTTATTCTCAAGCTTTGGGTATATTGATTCTTGTTCACTCTTCCGTGGTCTCAAACGCCAAGGTATCATGTCGTTCACTTCACAAGTTCCTGGTCTTAACCTTTTCATGAAGTTCGGCCAAGGACTGACGAGGGAATCAAGGCCACTACTCCAGACTGTTTTCCCTCCCCTGTTGGCTGGCCCAGCGCTTGAGCTGGTTTTGCGACTCAAAATGATTGTTTGCCTTCAAGGTATCTCAATTCCTGTGTTACTGACAGCGGGACAACGCGACTGAGGAGTTTTGGTGTATAAGCTGGTCAGTCCTTGGGAGAAACAACGACAATGAAGAGGGCAATTCTCCTATTCTCATCACCTATCTAGAGGTAGCTTCCCTTCCAGCTGACGACATGCAACCTGGACGACAGCGGATCCAGCTTGCGAAGCTCTATCCCACCAATGGTCGATAGCAACAATGAGAAAAGAAAGCGAATGAGAGTCAAGCGACCTAACCATGTTCGTACAAATTAGGATGGAAAGAGATACAAATATTGTCCCTCCTACAGACGATGCTCGAGTTTTCCCATTGTGTTCTCATTAAATGGAGTGTTCTTCACCTTGAGCTCGGTATAATTGTAATTTCTCAGCACCAGTGGTTTGAAATTATTGCTTGAGGTTGAGTAATGAAATGCAGTCAAAGGAGCTAGAATAGGTAGAAAGTTGGGTAGCCCTTACGATGAGGCAATCATCCCGGTTGGAGTAACGAATTGGGTAGGAGGTGCGAGAGGACTCTTCTGCCATGAAGCATGATGGAGTGGTGTAGGCACAAGCGTCGGCAGAACGCGGGACCGGAGACGCAAAGACGCAACTTGATTGAATTTCTTTGTCCCAGTTTGAACTTCTGGCAGGCATTACTAATTATATGCACAGGGCACAAGCAAAACGGAAGGAGGGACTGAAGACGGACATTGAGAATATAGGTATCCCGGGAATCGGTGGTTAGGTGCTTCTCTCCATCCCATTCTATGTCTGAGGCGCCTGATATCGTGGTCCGTCCAAAGTCCTACAAGGGGAAGCTATTGCGGTCATTTCGGTTATCAATGGTTTCTACAGATGAACGGGGACATCAAGACTTGTAAACAAGAAAGGTGATGTTCATGTTTGAATGTAGTTAAGTTATCAAATAGGATGTGATCTCGTCCCGACCGATACGAGAAAGCGTCGTTATTGATACGGGGGCTCAAACAAGACAGATCTCTGGAAAGAAACATCAGCCAAATCGTAGAAAGCTTGGCTGTTTCCTAACTATGTAAGATGGTCGACCGTGAAAATGAACATATCAACGTTGATCAATAAATTTGGAGAACAAGCAAGACTGGGATAGTAGGCTTACTTGCTATTCTCTTTTGTTCGGAGGGTTGAAGTTGAGATCAATGCCAGACAAGCTGCCAAAATCTGTCAGGTCGGTAAAGCCTTGGAAACTTCCGACATTTTATGACCTATTAGACTCATAACCAGAGATAGTGCGATGGATATGAGGTTATTGCTCGAGCCATATATTCTTGTCCACACAACACTTGGCGGTGAATGGTAAACGTGTTGTACGGGTGCCGAGCATATCTACGCCGCATTCGGTGTCTGCATCTACAATTTGTAACAAGAACAAATAATCATAAGAGTTTTCAGATTGATCAAACTGACAGTTTAAGTCAGTATTGTGATCTGATTGATTGTCTGGTCCTATCATTTCTTCCATGACAATGTATTGCCTCAAGCTTTGAGTGGATCTTGGTATCATGGTCCAGTTCATGAGTTTTTCCTCACATTATGATACTGATTGAAATATGTATCAGTATGAAGTCACCGATTTTATATTTCACTCGTTTACTCTTCAGTACTACGGGTCCGACTGTTACGGGTCCCTTCAATACGACTGCTACTTCACAATTTTCTGAAAGCTTATTTATTTGCCATTGAGACAGACCTATTTACAGTTGTCATCAGGGACTGACTAACTGCCGGTCGGTTTCCTCGACCAACGGTCGGTCAGACAGTTGATCCAAAAAAATCATGGACTGGTTTTACTGTTCAACCATTCCTCTCTAAGCGAGATGAGACCTCCATTTCGTGAGATTATGCCTGCATTTTCCGCCTTGATCGCATATCGCTTCCATTTTTGAACTCCAGCGTCTATATAAACTCTTGGATAAAGTTGAATGATCTTGTCAGAGATCTGAGTCTGCTTGACCCAAGCAGTGCCATACTGCTGTAAAAGTCGAACCAGAGGAACGAACTTCTGAGGAACCACTCTTGGAGAAGGACCTACACGAGATTTAGAGCCAGCTTGAGGTTTTAAACTCGATAGTGCAGACCCCGAAGGATTGTGCACAGCAGGACCTGGGGCAGAAACCGGATGGCTGGAAGGATTCGTGGACTGACATTTCGTAGTCGCAGGAAGAGTTGAAGGAAGAGAGGTAGGTACGCCACCCAGAACGCTACCTGCGGACGTTTCGATGTGGTTGGTAACATGAGAAGGAGTGGTTATCTTTGTACATTTAGGCGCTGGTGTATCTGGTGACTGAGTAACAGAAAGGTGGGCTGTGTCAGCAGTTGGGATGATTGCAGTAGCTGAAGTCCCAGTGATCTCTTGTTTAGGTTGGATGGAGTTTGGTATTGCAGTAACCTCAGACATTGCAAGTGCTTCTGGCTTGGTTTCTGATCGACCAAACATCGTCAAGTTTTCCAGAGGTGATGGAGAAACGACTGTCATCTTATCATCACGCGACTTCGGGCCACCTGTAGATTCTAAGGGAAAACTAGGTGGGGGAGGTAAAAACCCTCCACCCAAGATAGTACTCGCTAGCATTTTTGTATCAGATTTAGTAGTACCGGGTGGCACGGGATCAGTTGAGAATGAAGGTGATTGCTGGGCTGATGTTGTAGGCAGAACTGTGAGAGACAAGTCTGCTGCATCATCTTCATTTGATCTGCGCAGCCTAGCATCCGTATCAGAAGGCACGTCAAGTGGGAAACCCCTAGGATGAGATCGAGATGTTGCAGATTGGAGATGGCTATCGGCTTGAACACTACAGGCTTCAGCAGAGGAGTGATTTCCATTGACAAATGAGGCTGTTGTACAGTAAACCTCTGAGTGACTGGAAGGAGACGGCGAAGGTAAAGGTGAGGACGACAGCGAAGATGGGGACAAATCAACTCTGTCTGAACTCCGACCAAGGATCTGACTGTGCCAGCTGAAACCTTCATCCGACTGCATCAATAGACATTCCTGTGTGCCGGCTGGGTAGACCAGGATGATCTTGAAACCCCGAAGCCTAAGAACAGCGAGGGCGTTTGAGAGATCTTGGTCTCCAGTAGCAATTAGAATCGTGTGAGGGGGTTCCTCATCCATAGCCAAAGTTAACATGTCGACTTGATTGACGATGAGGCCATACAGCGATATTTGGGAAAACAGAAAACTCACTAATGATAGCCTTGTCAGTCACATCCTTTGAAATGCTAGGACAATCCACGAGAGAGACGCCAGATGCATGTAGTTCTCTCTTCAAGACAGAGAAATTGGGACACTGTTGTTTGACAACGTCAAGGTATAGCCGAAACGAGCGGATGAGCCCATATGAATTAGCCAATTCTCGTATTTCCTTGGCTACCGAATATCCAGAAACTTGACCTGGGACTCTCGCAGACTCTAGTGATGGTGCTCATCAGAGTATATCAACAAAAGAAGAAAAAGGCTGACTGAAGTCCCAGAATATATCGACTCTTTGGCGGTTTCTTTGCATTATCAACGGCTGAAGTATCTTCGAGTGTTCACCGGCTTTAAATGCATTACATGTGCTTCAAACGTGTAACCGAATTGTCCACACGTGGAGAAATATTGGCCAACATAGTGATCGAGTTCTGTTCCTAAAAAGCTTGGAGGATCAACTCATTGTTCATTGTTATCCATTTTCAGCTCCACAATTCTCACGATGTCTGCTTCTGAGCGCCGGCTCGTACAATGGGACTATACATGGCTTGTTATCACCGGCTTCAGTGTGAATCATATCCAGCTTCTCTCGTGCCAAAACAGCAGTGCGTTAGAATAGTATAGACGGGCAGATATTACAAGTCAGTAGTGGTAAGAAGTGTATCATACATGATCTATCTGGAATCAACTGGGTAGTTGGGACAACTGCAACGCGTCCATGACTACTTATCTCGCATACGAAGTGCTCTCCTCACTTTCATATGCACTTAAGAGGTCATCGTAGCCCTCGTCATCCCCGTCCTCTCCGCCACTTTCGGCCCGGCTCCGACGTACATTTTCTCGATTGCTATTGGACACTTTACGTGGTCGAGCGTTATTAGATATCTTCCTGGACCGTTCCTCTCTCAGTCTAACAGGTGAGTCGGATAAGTCGAAGAAGGATCCTGGTTTAGGAGTCGTAGCCATATCGAGATCTTCATTTGGCCACGCAACGACTACAAGATTTGAAGGGCTCTCCAACGGTTTGACTTCCTCAAAGCTTGCCGTCTTTTCGATTTGAAGATCGCTTAACCGAAGTGTATGACGCTTACTCCTCAATCGTGTAGCTCGCAAAGTGATATCCCCAGTTGATGAATCCGATGCGTCTCCAGAGGGGTAAGGCTCGGGTTTTCGTCGATAAGTCCTACGTGTAAGTAAAGCCTGCTTTGGGAGCATAGGCACTTTGTCGTCTGGTGGGATCTCTTCCTCCTTGGGCGAGACAAGACTGATGGTACTTTGACAATCAATTTTGTCATCTTTAGTTGGTGTCTCTGGTACTGCTTGATCAGAAGACACTGTAGAAGTGACGAAAGGAGGACGAGAACGGTAAAATCTAGACCTAGGGGCCATGGGAGAGACGGATTTCCTATTGAGAGGTACAATTCTGCTTGCACTGGTGTCTGAGTCATGGTCGGAACGAAATGACTTTCGGTATAGAGCATCAGGAGACAGAGATGAAGCTGATGACGTTGAATCTCTGTGTACTTTGCCTGATTTTGCGGTAGCCGTCCGGTCCTCTGTTGGCGTAATTCGTGATCTACCACTATTATGAGAGGTAATCAGACAAGCTGAATTGAGCATGAGAGGTCGTGGCCCAGACTGTGGTAAGGCAGGTGAGGGCATTGGTGATGGCGTTCGTGTGAAAGACTGCAAAGACGAATGAAGACTGTTGCGAGTTTTTTCGAGTAAACCGGTTGATTTGTCACTAGATGGTGATTCATCATGTTGTGCCATTTCTGGCGCAGGATACAACATCGGCATAGTTGCCGAAGGCACCAAACTATCGCGGGGGTTGCGGAAGAACGAAGGTCGGGGAGGTGGAGAGTAGAGAGCACCATTATGATCATATATTGGCAACGACTTCCGCCGGAGCTTTTGAATTGTGCTTGTCATTGTACTCTGGGCTTCCGATGGAGGCAGTGGTAGTGGTACGAATGAAACCGGTGTAGATGCTGACTCTTTAGGGCGACTCCAAGAACTCAGTATGGCTTTCGCCCGCCAATTTGTACTTAATTTGGCAAGCGTGGCCATTGTATCAGAATCTTTGAGTTTGTCAGTATAGGTCCATAGGTTCACATGAGTAGAGCTTGTATTGAGATCTAGGAGTAGGCCAGGTGGTTTTCCAGATGTTTCTTGTCGGGGTGCCGCTGGCGAAGGGGGTGAGGAGGCCTCCATGGCTGATTGATTCGTTATCCCTCGCCACACGGAAGTGGCGATCCGCGAGGTCAAGCTACTGGGCTGCAGGTCATGACCCGGAGTTTCGGTTTCATTACCGTCATTTTCGTCTTCCTCTTCGCTTGAAGAGCCATCCTCGTCATCTGAGCCCTCGAGAGAATCGACTTGATTCGTGAATCCCTTCCACAACGTCTCCCGGATACGAGCTCCGAAACCCGCCTGATCCCCTTTCTCAGCTCCGTTGACTGAGATCGATAATCGGCTGTCAGTCAGATCTGCTGACAGCTGGAGGATGGTATCTATACCACCAAGTGAATCAATTGGATATGATTGAAGAATCGCGAGTCCTTGAAGAAAGCCTTCGTCGGGTTGTGTCCAATGGTTGAAGGACTTTTGACCCCAGAGGCCTTGAGTTTTCTCTTTTCTGTTTGTTGGTAATCAGTTAAATAATGCAAGTGCTCAGAAGACCTACTCAAAAATAAGCGGCTTTGCCGCAATAACCATTGCCGTACAAATTTCCACTAAGTTATCAAGTCGAGGGTGTTTGCCACGTTCTCGACCTGGGCAGGATAATATAATGTCCCAAATTGGATATACAGCAGACAAAGGTAAAGTATGTGTTAACATTGACGAGAGCCAACGTCTGTATCTAGTCAGCAGGAAGTAGAGAAGCAGAGCAAGCAACTCACTGGGAGAAATGTGACGACGCAGGATGTAGCCCGAAAGCATTCTAAACCAGCAAGTGAGCACCATAAATAAGCTATCCGGAGACTACTACAAACCAGCTGCTCTGATAGTTCGGGATCTCTCCGCTTAAGGAGTTCTCCAAATCGTAGTATCCAGCTATTTAAACCCTTTTCGTCCTCCAATTCCACAAACTCAGCTATGAATGCTTCAAATAACCAGAACGAATCTGCCTCAACATGGGCTAGGTCATCCTGTTCAATCTCTTGCGTCAATGCTATGTAAAGTGGGACAAGCAGCGAGGAGACGTAGGGTGAAAGGTTTCCAGAATTCAGTGATGTATGTACGTACAGTAGCCTAAGCAACGCAGAGGCATGCCTCTGGCTTATGCCACCAAGGCTGATAGTTCTTGAAGAAAGTAGAGTCTTCGGAACATTGTTCCCATCGTAGAGCGCATTGGGCTCCGTGAGTGATATCGTGGGCGTCGAGTCGAGGTCGTTTCCAGCATTTGCTTCAGGTGTGATTGGCTCGAAGATTTCTCTGCGATCGGTTTTATCTAGGCGAAGTAGACACTGCAGACGGGTATCCAGACAATGTGAAAACGATATGCGAATGTTTTCCGACGAGTTCTGATCCAAGGGACAAAGACTTGAATCCTCAGGCTCAGAGTCCAATCGATTCAGTAGGCCGACAGGTACCCGTACAAGGTGCTTGTAGACTTCGAGTAATTTCTCATCCAGGCCAGAAATAGGAGTGCTAGGAGGTGGAAGATGAGTAAACGGCTCCAAGAGTTGTTTAATGAGATCCTGTCAGAGAAGTGAGCATTGGATACAAATGGCAGAGGATGAGCAACCAACATAATAGGCATCTCTTTGTTTCGCATTCTCTCTCTGCCAAGCAACCTTATCGGTCGGAGTTGTACTCATGAGTAGCCTACGAGTGTAATAAAGTACGGAAAATTGTGATGGCAGTCGAACCTACTTCCAGATCCTGGGACGAAGCCAAGTAGGTTCATCAGGAATTCCTGACTGTGTTAACACTTGGATTATACCCAGACATTTATCATACCTTTGCAGCAAAGACCCCGTAGCTGTGGTATATTATATAACGGACCTATTGCAGGATTGAATGCCTCAGATAGTTGGTTGGCTCTATGAAAAAACGCGATGATGATGATGATGGTGACAATCTAGTGATCTGAACGCACATATCATGACGCCGAGGTCCCGGAGCCCATTGGACACCATGACTATCGGCAATTCTCTCGAGGATAGCATCCAAATGATAGGAGCTGGGAGCTTGTCTTGATGTAGCTTGAAGCACTACCGGTGAAACATGACCGTATCTGTTGTCTCGTGCCGAACTTGCAACTTCTTCGCCGAGTCGATCGGCGATCATGTCACTGACAACGTTCAATTCTAACGATTGTCAACGCAACCAATCCTGTTCAGAATGCAAGGACTGACCTCGAAGTTGCAGGCGAGGTGCAGCAAAAATGATGTTAGAAAAGGCTTGGACCAGAGCCGAACTCGGCGATGATCTGACAATCCTCTCTTTGAATGTCCTGATCCGAACTAGATGAAGTGAACTCACAGTTTCTCTAACTCTGTGAATCGATCCAGTAAAGTCCCAACCTGTTGTTCCAACACTTCCAGCAAGTCGGCAAGAGTGTCATCCTGAACTAATTTATGTGCCTTGCACCGCGCTAGAATTATGTTTCCTTTTCCAAGTAGAGTTGCAATGTCCTTGCGAATAATCTGTGCATTAGCATCTTTTTTTGCCTGTAGTTGTCCCAGTAACTGAATAGTGGATCTAAGTTGGGCCTGCAAGGTCCATGAGCATCATTTGGACGAACGGAGTCCAAGGCAAACACACCTTGACAGTAACAGATTCCCAAGTCATAGGTCGACCGCTGGTTGGCGGAATAAATTGTCGGGGGGCCATATGTGGCCGGCACTAGTCCACGTGCCTGTTCCTAGAAATCCACTTTTCCAATCAACTGTTAGCTAAGATCAAATCACGTATTGAAAATTTCATCAGGTGACTACAGCGAGATAAGGTGTTGGGGACTGTGAGAAGTTTTGAAATGTCTTATATTTTGCGTATCATACAACTACTCATACATAATCGATCAACAGTGAACGTTTTGATAGCCGTCGAGGATTTGCATTGATAGAAGGGGTCGCTGGTGATGAAGGGTATCTTGAGATGGAAACACTGTTAGGTCGAGTATCCAATAATTGTTTTGGTTTTTGATGGTCTTCTCGAAGGAAAGGCAGCGACATAGGCGTTTTAGAAGCGTCCATCATCGGCGAAAGCGAGGGTCTTTGGAAGTCTAAATGTCTCGTGTTCACAGTAGTCTTCTCGATGACCAGTTGCGAGTTGCCAATAGTTGGGTCAACAGCGAGATGGCGATGACGGTAAGCCCTGGCTGCAAGAGCTGCAAGGTAAAGAATCACTGCATGAGAGGAGGTGTTAAGTCCGATGGCACCGCCGCCTAAGAGATGAACATACAGAGAACTGGAGAAATCCAGACACTAATAAGATCAAAGAACGAAATTATGTTACAGATGCCCTGCTCATCACCCGCTTGGTAGACCGATGTCAGCCATCAGCCAGAAGAAAAGACATAAACCAACCAACACACCTTTCTCCTCGCAGTGAGATAGCGGCCTCCAGTACACAGATGCACCAGCTGTTCCTGAGATACGATGAATTCAGCGCCCAGTGGAAAGATATTTAGTATGTACCTATATGTATGATGAGGAGAAAACAGATTCTTGCAACATCGAGCCAAACGCGAAATTCAAGCAACAATCTTGACCAATGAGATATGACTTGACGATCAGATTCATCAAAACAACTCACAGGATTAATAGAGTAAGTAGTGTGATGACATTGACAATGGACATGACAGAGATCAATGCACCTGTGACAAGATGATGATTGAGGAATATATCAGATAAAAGCGACCAACTTACGCTGAGATTGGTCCATCGCATCCCATTGTAAGAAGATAACTACGGAGTGCAAGATGATAAAGGTAAAACAGATGAAATTGATGCAACCTGAGCCAGAGAACTAAAAGATCGATACTGAGATGGCCGAAGGACTCAAAAAGCACGCTCACAAAAGATAGTCGTTCTGAGTCTAACAAAAAGACGTGACCCATCCATATGTGCTCGAAGAAAGAGTTAATAAAAACGTCCGCCAGGGAGTGTAGAACAGGAGCCAGCTGAAGTGATAATCAAGCAAGAGAGAAGCAGCTGTCAACCACATCCTGGAAAACTGCATGGTTTATACACAATACATGGCGCCTGTCTGCAAAGGTATTGTTCCTATCTTGGGGTAAATAGCTATTTTTATCTTCACTCATTGTGACACTTATGGAAATGATGAACAAAGTTTGAATTGTGGTTCAGTTTGAGGGCTGCTACTACCGTTTGCGAGACAATTTTCTTTTTGCAAGTTTGGCCTCCAGTTCGAATCTACTGCGCTTTCCCATTCTTCGGGATTCCTCGACATTATCCTCAGAAGGTTCTGTCCGCTTTTTTGAGGCAGTATCTCTACTCCTACTGAGTACATCTGCCTTTTTTCCCTGCCTTCGAAGATCCTCATATCCATCGTTTCCACTATGGTCCCTCCCCATACTGTGGAGAACATCACCAAATTCATCCTCTAATCCTCCTGCCCGTCTTCGAGCGCGGGGATTGTAAGATCCAGCAAGGTCACTACCGAGAGCCAGAGCCGCTTCGTCTCGATAACGACGTTTCGCTTCACTCTTTTTCATAATGACACGGGTAAAGTTCTCCTCTTCGAAGTCTTGTAATTTCTTGAGATATGCGGCGCGTTTTGAACCCAGTTGTGGAATTCCACCCAGACCAGATGTTGTCTCCACATAAGGACGAGACGGATCAGCTGTTATATGGGTTAAAGCTGTTGGAACAGGGATGCGCTCTTTGCGAGCTTTGGATTTAGGATCCTCAGTGTAGGGAACGGGGGCCAGACGGGGCGGACGGTAAATGCTATCACCAGACTGGCGCTTGATATCGGTCCTGTCGTACGAAACTTCAGAATCGCTTTCATCATGATTGACTTCAAGATTTTGTGGATTAGGTCTGAACGCCAAAGGGTCTAACACCAGTCAGCCTTTACAAAAATAGATCAAAAGAAAACTAAATAGCTTACCATTCACAGCCACCTGACTTTTTTCGGGCTCTCGCGCCAGGCGTACCAACTTGTCAATCTGATAATTGAGCTTTCCTTCTAGAACACGGGTTTTTTCAAGGATACAACGCCCTTCAATCATGATGTCAACTAGATCGCCTGCACCTGAACCGCGACTGTCACGATCAACGCTGCTGAAAGGAAGCTTCGGGTTCTCCCGCTCAGCCATATTATGCCCGAGAATCCTGCGGGCTGACAAAAGGACAAGCGAACGAAGATAGGATATCATAACATGGTGCTTAATTGACAATAATGATATCCCATCCTTAGTGTTGAGAGTCTGAGGGCTGAGTCGGATATGTTAACGCGAAAATACCCTCGAAAAAAAAAACCTACTCATCTCGTAGTAAGCGGATTGTCTGTCGAACTGAGGAGATACTTTTTGTCATCGTCTGTAGCGATGCGCGTATCTCCTCGATCCCATCAACGCCCTCCATGATAGTGGTTCTGGTTATAGGAGATGAAGTATGAGAAATTGAACATCAAGGTTAAGAATTCGAAAAAAATGGTGATCGCGATCAGTAAACGGGTTTCTAAGCCGCCGCCCTGGAGAGCGTAGTGCATGACAGCAGTAATATATATGCCTCAGAGCCCAGTGCATTTCATCTTGCACAGAAAATGCCAAACGGTCGACACTTACCTCGTAGTAAGAACAAGTGCATTGTTTGGCTTCGTGTGAACGAAGCTTCAATGAAAATCTGATTATATAATGGTATCTACTGTCTTCTTTTGGTCTTCTTTTGGTGTCATCCTCTTTATCCACCATCCTCATTAAAATGTCTGAGTCTCGTGGCTTAAAGGAAAAGGCAGAATCTTTTTTCAACAAATTCTTTGACGTTCATGTGAGCATAACAATACAATCTGAACCTATTCTTACGGCTGTAGAAGAAACACTCGTCTCCTCCAAAGCCAACTTCCGGAGTCCACCGACCTTCCGAATCAGTGGGCCAGCTATCTGCGATCTTCAATGGACTCTCGGTCTCTGGTCCAACAACACCAGCTTCTGGTCAGGCCAAAACGGACTTCATAGGAGGTTTCAACCTAGCAAGCGCTTCGACACCGACATTGAGCTTGTCTTCCGGCTCCCAAATGATGCCAGTGCCCTATCTGCCTCCACCAGAACAGCAGTCGTTAACAATGCAGATGGCCTTGAACCCTAACTACCTGATGCGCCCGGGGTACAATGAATCCGTTACATCGCCCTTGCCCCGTACTCCTAAGAAGCCCTCACGTCGATATTCAAGTTCTTCGTCCCCTGCAGTTAGTACGACCATTAATTCAGTGCCAAGCCCAAAAAACAATAATTCAGCGAGTACACCGTCAACACCGTCAAGCAAACATAACCAAGTTCAATGTGCTGGTATTACCAAAGCGGGAAAAAGATGTACAAGGCAAGTCAAAATGAGCTTTGCAGGTGACAATGGCAACGACGATGAGGAGTGCATTCCCCGTTTCTGCTACCAACACACAGATGAGGTTCTCTCACCAACTGGCTATTATGCTAAAAAGACTGGAAATTGGGTTTCGTTTGAAGGTACTCAATTTCCCAATAATCCAGTCTTTCTCTGATCCCCAAGACAAAAGACTGGATACCAGCGTATTTACAGAAACCAACCCAGGCATCTCTACGAGCAGAGATGGAAAAGACAAGATCAGCCTCGGACAAACCTGGGTATATCTACACCTTTGAGATTAGAGGTTAGGACAAACTGCTGCGGTATGTGGCAGTTAAGTTAATAACGCTCAGATCCCGACATCACAAGGACTATAAAATTGAAAGTCGGTAGATCCTACAATGTAATCAAGAGGATTGATCAGTGGACCAAGCAATGTGGGTCGAAAGAGCAGGTCCTCCGAGGATACTATCCAGATCCGCGAGAAGAGGGGAGTATGATGAAAGGTCGCGTAGAGACGGGTGAGAGGGCTGCTTGGTGTCATCGACTAGGTTTTCTTTTCTAAATCTGCCGCTTGGTCTCTCACCTCACATTCATCTTAGAACGCCTTATTCATATTGAACTTGCTGACCTGGTGTCGACTTGTGTTTACTTGGAACCGAACTGGCCTTATAATGAAGCAGTCCTGTCTGTTCCTAGTGCTACTCCCAGCAAGTCAAGTGGAAAATATAAGCCATGTCCCGACTGCGGCAGCCTTCACAAGGAGATATTTGAATTTCGAAGATGGAATGAAGGTGAGCCGAATGAGGGGATGGAGTGGGAAAAGATTGTCAGGCCAGTTGTCCAGCGTTGGGGCATGTTTGTGGACATCTACGTTTGATTAATGTCCGTTTGATTAAGTATCGCATTCTTGGATTCTATACCCGATGCTATACCATTTGATAATGACTTCTGAATTAATACTGCCCGGTGGTGTGTTAGTAACATGCTCCTGTTCTTCAAGCTGTCAGGATTGCATACCGGAGAGTAGAGTGCAAGTTTCCAGCCGTTTATCATATACCAGTGGGGACTGAGGATGCTGGGAAGGAATAATAAGGCGTTGCTAGTCATTCAATTTTTTCCAAGTACCGAATAGTGTGCTTGATGGCTTCTCACGTCTACAAATTACTCCCTGTCAGCTCTTGCTTGCTGTCCCATTGTTCTTGCTTCAGAAGGATGCCCATTTGAAGTAAAGGCTGGGTGTAGAAGTGACAATATTAAGAATCGAATCCAGTGCAGCAATAAAGGTACTGAGATTCCTTTATTCGAGCTCTGCTGCGCCGAAAAGCAAGTGGGCGGAAGTTGTGCAATGTAGTAGCCTGAGTATGATATGTGAAATGTTTAAGCGATATATACTATACTCTCCACGTTGACATCGGCTGTTTGAATTTGTTTCTCTCTTTGATAGTATCGAGAAACAACCCCATATACGCTCTGGATTCAGTGAATAAAAACGATACATTCTCCCAGAGAAAGCAAAATAAAGGCCTCTTTTCCCTAACAACACAGTCTTTGCATCTTGTGTCAAGCATAGAGATCGCAAGTTCTAGTCGGTTTTGAGGTTTCATTGGATCTGTTTTCCCAACCGTGCAAGGTGATAATTGATTGTTGGTCGATGACCTTTTTTTGGCATCGGCTATAACAAAAGGAAGGGGGAGGGGAGGGAAATAAAATCAGCCCAACGTGTACCGCGAATGGAGACAGAGACAGAATCCAACGCACCGAAGTCCTCATGCAATGAAACAATGCCTCTGCTGTCTCTTGACATTGTCCGACGGACTGATAGTCACCCCTGGCTGACCAGCAGGCAAGCAAGCCTGCGAGTTGCGGTGCACACATGATAGTAACAGGTGCTAATGGGTAGCCCGCAGTCCCAGTAAGTTGAAGTCACAAAAAGGGTTGATTGAATTGCCGGTTGTATTTTTTGGTGAAGGAGGGGATAAGAGCAATTCAAAAAAAAAGTTGCGACATGAAGAAATTCCATTCATACAGCATTCACGGAGAATTATGAGTGACTCGTCCTAATAATGAACATGTAAGTGTACCTTTGCGTTGGCGAACTCTGAGGTTCTTGATGTGTATTGTCATTTTACCTGCCGGGAGACGATCAAAAAAAGACAGCTAGAAGCTTGTCTAGTTCTATCCGTGAAAATTGAATGAATGGACAGGCAAGAGATGTTGAGAACCGGATTCGTATGTGCCAAAATTCGTCACTCTTACTGATGTGTGACAAGACAGCATTAGATACTCCAAATGAGGTAACTTTGACACGTGCAACAATACAGGATAGTTCCACGTTGACCAACAAGCCTAGCTTGTCTTTATATCACCACCATCCTACACGTTGCTACTGCTGCCGTTTACTTGGAACCCTTTTTCTCTTTGGGAAGCGGAAATTTGTAATTTGTGACAAAGAAACGTCTCGTTTCAATCATTCGATTGCGGACAGACCATTAAGACACCCAAGTTGATACGACGTGAACACGGCGTGAAAATTCCAGCTGCATTTCTATATCCTATCTCCTGGACCCGCTCGTTTCTTTCATATAAATTCTATATATATTGAAGTGCTGTGTTCCATCTACCATTCGCCATGCCAGCTCTGAACAAGAATAATTCTGGTTCGTCGACTCCAGTCCTTCTCGATTTGGAAAATCTGACTGAGACCTAAATTGTGTAGCCGTCAAGCGTATTATGCAAGAAGCGCGTGAGCTTGCAAATGACCCCAGCACTGATTATACCGCCGCTCCACTCGAGGACGATATCTTTGTGTGTACACGGGAGCCTTTGTTTCATATCGTAGCCACCGATCCGTTGACAAGCGGAGACTGACTCAAATTTTATTTGACTAGGAATGGCACTGTACACTACGAGGATCGCCAGGCACCGAATTTGAAGGCGGGCTTTATCACTTTAGGATTCTGCTCCCTGCGGAATACCCTTTTCGACCGCCAAGCATCATGATGCTGACTCCAAATGGAAGATTTGAGTTGAATACCAAGGTGAGTCAGCCGTTGGCTCCTTATTTGTGCACAGGAGATCGATGAAATTGGTGCCATTTTAGATCTGTGTCAGTTTCACAAATTGTGGGTGTCTTAGGTGTTGCGCAGTTGAACGATCGACTGGTGCTGATCGACGATGTAGACCATGAAGAATTATGGCAACCAGCCTGGGGGATACGGACAGGTGAGTCAGACAATGAATTGGAGATGGAGGCAAACAGTGACTATCTCGCCACAGCCATAATAGGGCTTCAGGGATTCTTTACGCTCAAGGGTCAGGAAGCAATGGGAGTGGGTTCAATCGAGTATCCGGTAGCTGAAAGAAAGCGACTGGCACGACTGTGAGTGGTTTTGATATCGTCCCCGTCGAGACTTGAGCGATGCGTTGTACAGATCCAGGACATGGGTGTGCCCACAATGCAAACGACCTGGTGCGGAGCTGCTGACAGACTCTGAAACTCTGACCAGTAGCCAGAGACTGGACATGGGGTCGGCGGCAAGGGAAAGCCAGGCGGAGAAAAGTGCAAAGGCCAAAGAGAGACGAGCGCCGGCTGCACCGGAGATGCGTCGCACGAGATCCTGCACAGCCCTGGATGGGACCACCTGCATTGTACTTCTTCTGCTGTTTGGTCTCCTCTATTGCCGCTTTGGGTAGCCGAGACAGATGAAGTATATTTTTAGCACAAATGGTCTATATAGCATCTCCTTGTTTTACAGATTTTCTAATCCACAATGCCTTTCGGTCTCTCTCTGCCTGAACTCAAATCCGCTCCTGTTCCACCCTCCCTCGTTGCCTCCCCATTCCTGACCTCACCAGTATTCAACTGCCCTAGCGAAGCCCCCCACATCATCACTGAGCAGGACAACCTCTGGCTCCAAGACACCGTCCCCGTGCCCATGCGCACATCTTCACCCAGCCAAAACGGCTCCCTCAAACACGGTAGCAGCCTCAGGCATGTTCATTCTCTTCGATCTCGTCCTGCAGCAGCCCCATCTTCCCCGCCCATCGTGATCAGCTCATCTCGCGAGCCCAGGCGGTGTGCATCTAGTCAGAGCCTCAGCGCTTATCCCCTCAATCACCCCAGCAATTTCCATCTCACTCCAAACCATCGTCGTGCTCTTTCTCTACACCCACCGTCGTCGTCGTCGTCGTCATCTGCTAGGGGTCGACATATACGCATGCGTTCCGACTCTGATTTAGACTTTGCCGCCAAAACAAGTGGAGAAACATGTGAAACAGCGGCTGTGTCGTCCTTTTGCTAGCTGTATCTCTTCCTTTTTTTTCTGGCAACCATCAGAGGACGAAAAAAGCTGATGAAGATGTGGGTCACAGAGTTCCATCTGTTATTCTGTTATTATTCGACCTTGCTCAGCTCGGTCCGAGTTCGGACAATCCTGCCTGATTTATTCGCCGGTGCCTTTCTCTGGGCACTTTCACCGCCCCGTGCTAATTCCCCCTTTCACTCTTCCATTCGTCACTTGGCTGCTCCTATTTCTCATTTTTGGGGTTTCTGATTGTAATTTTTCCCCCCACTTCATCAACGCATCACTTGTATATTATAATCAGGGTACATTTCTAGTAGGGATTTGGTGGGAGAAAGACCCAAAACTTTTTCAGAAAAAAGAAATCTTCGCTTATCTGAGCCATGTACTACCTCTTACGTTGCTCGCTAATGCTTAACACTAATATATCCTCATCCTCCAAGTTGTAATGACCAAGCGTACTCGAGTTGGTCAACATCTTGCCCTGATACGATATTCTCATTCTCGACGCGGGCAACGCACTCCCCGTCACATTCCGAATCCTGTCCCTAAGTGTACTAATCAACAAATTCATCGGCAAGTCCGGCACAAGCACAACACCCCCATCCAATTTCCATTCAGGCTTGGTAGAATCATGAGGAAGCTGAACTTGAAGCGAGATTGGATAGGGATGCATCTCGATCCAATCTTCCTCACGGTAGAGATTCCCACCAGGAAGTTTTGCAACACGTTGTCGTTTAGCTGGTGGAATAAGATCCTCTGGTGGTGGAACTTCTGATCCATCACCATCAAGCATCTGATCTGCCGTACGAACCATTCCGGCTTGCACTTGTGCATTAGCAGCTGCCAATGCTGCCTTATGACTAGCCGATCCAGGTGTGATCGGTGGTGGAGAGTATCCAAACGGTTGAGCTGCATCAAGACCTTGATAGTGAAGCGGCGGAAGTATCACAGGGGCTGGTGTGTTGGTTGACGGACGCATCGATGCAGGTGTGGGACCAGCAGAGACAGTGGCATTGGGGTGGTGGATAGGAGGTGCAGGGAGGGATGCAGGTGGAGGTGGAAGAGACGTGAGTGGTGGTGGAATTGCAGCAGGTCCAATGCCTGGACCTATTGCATTTATTTCAGCACTGTGCTCAATTAGCAAGAGCTGGAAAAAAGCAGGAAAGATGACCTACGGCCCTAGACCTTTGGCTCTATGAATAGCAGCAATCTGTTCGTCAAAGTTGACATTTGTCGAGTACTTGTCCAAAGTATTGGCTTTTGAAGCAGTATGACCATCCCAAACAACCTTTTCTCGTTCCTTCCTCTTCTCCCGTTCTTCTTCTTCCTCCCTCTTCCGTCTTTCTTCGTCCGTTTCAGAACCGAAAATGTCAACACGAGTACGAGCAAGATTCTTGAGTGAGGAAACAACATTCGCACCGCGTTGGAGCTCAGAAGCTTGTGCTTTCCGAGCTTCAAGCACGTCGCGCTGTTCTTTCCATTTGGAATCGAGAAGTTCAATCCGCATATGTTCTTGGAGTTCGTCCACCGGAATTTGTTGACCACAAATGGAACAAGTGGTCATCGTTGGTTTAGAGTTCTTTGCACCGACTAGATAAAACAAATCAGCCCGAAAACGGAAGGAAAATAATAATGGGACGTGCTCTTTGGTACATAGTCTGTACGAATCTTCATAGGACCAACTGTGGGCTGCAAGGCATGCGCTCTCGCCAACTCTTTCTGTCTCTCTGCTTCCTCTTCCCTCCTCCGCTCCTCGTTCATCTCGTCATCACTCTCTTCCATAGTCGCATCTTCCTCTACTTCATCAACCACGGTGACTTTACCTACACTTTGAACGGCAGCAGCGGCAAGAGCCTCAGCTTCAGCTTGGCGCGCACGGTGAGCTTCAATGTCTTCAACAGTGTTTTCCATGATCATTGCTGCCATGCGTTTCTGAGCCAGTGTCATACTTTCGACTTCTTGCACGCTCATAGGAGGAGGAAGCTCGGAAGTTGCATCAGCAGCTGTGAATTCAATGGTTTGGACTATGGCATAGTCGTGCCAGTCAATTTCGGCGAATGCGACTAGGATTGAAAAGTGAGTTGGGACATTTGAGAAGGGAAACGAAGGACTACTTGCTTCGTTCAGCTTCCTGGTCATCTTTCCTCTTCTGATCTTTTTCCCGCTTATTCCTCTGCCATTTGGCATGACGCCTAGCCTGCTCCAACATTTTCCACATCGACCCTTCTTGTGCCTTTTCCTTCAACTGCTGGAGCATGTCCTTGTTGGGGTAAAGGACTTTACCATACTGTTCAACTAGACGATTGAAATATCCAAAGAGCGAATGTGTTGGCCGAAGGAAGTCGAACTGGTAATTGCGTCCTTCCCTTGCAGAAAGTGTGGCAAGGAACATACGACCCCGAATAGCAGTAAATAGTGCTGTAAGCTTCATAATGTCCCTGTGAGCGTAGAGCTGAGTCAAGCCTATGTTCGAGTGCTAAAGCAGCTAGAGATAACGTACAGGTCAAAAGTGCTGAGATTTGGTATATCCAAGGTAAACTCTGGAACTGGAGGCTCGATACCAATATCCACAGCATCTGTTTCGGCACCTCCTGCAGTACCAGCACCAGGTGTGGCAGAACCCGTCCCGCCGGGGGTTGGGGTTGCATCATCATCCAGTGTTTCTCCTCGCATGAGCCTGTCAAGCCTGTCCTGGTAATAAGCATAATACGGGTCCAGGGGATTCAAGAACGAGAATTTAGGATCTGAACGCTGGTTCTCTCTAATTTTGTCCTCAAAGAGGGGTGGGTTCTGTGAGTTGGCGACGAAATTTGCAGTTTTTTGGATCACAGCTGGAGTAATATATACAAGTCAGAGCTACATTTGGTGTTTTGGTGGTGAGCAGACGGACCTTTGATCTCTGGTGGAGGGAGAATCATGCCGCTGGCGAAGCGGGTGAAACTGTTTATGACCTGAAGGTCAGGTTTCTGGAAAGCAGAAAATGAGCCATTCTGGAGGGTCGCCACCTGAGCCTGAGCCATTCTATCGCGGTCAGTGAACAAGTCTCACTTTCCCACGGATCATCTCTCCTCCATGTTTAGACCTTCGAGTGTCAACCTGAGTGGCTTGCTATGGTACTGACTTTCTCTTTCCCTTCTGTCTTCCTGACTCCATCGTGCCCAGGAAAACACCCTGGAAGCTTTCGGCAACCCGCAAGGCCAATGCTCGGTCGCGGCTCAAAAAGGTAGACGATGTCATTGAGGCCGTCCGAGCCAGTGGTGTCCGATGTCATGCCCTCGTGCGCTTTTTATTTATTTATTTCAAGGTTGGTCTTTCGTTGACATATGTTAGGACCGTGCATTGGAATTACCGAAAGAGCATGAGATGCCGGCCAAGGACAAGTACACAATCTTCAGTCCGCATGCAAAAGGATACAGAAAAGGCATCCACAAGGTACCAAAATGGACAAGAGTATGCAATTCATCTGGATTTTGGGACACAAGGACTCATCAGTTTTTTTTTCGACCAGCTCACACTCAGGACAAATCCGAAAGGCTTTTGATCTTTTGGTGTATTTTAACGAACTAGAAGAACACAATCTGGATTCGTCCCTCTTTGATAGCCTTCAGCACCTGAGGCGCACCCAGGACCATTTTGAAAATCTCATCACGGGTTTCTGGAAGGCTAAGTAGGTTGCGCTTCTTTGCATCGACGTAGGAGACATCGAGGATGATATGAGTGAGCTGGGAAATAGACAGCGCATCTAAGAGGACAGACACATTATGAACCACTCTTGGCCTGAGGATGCAACAAAAACACACCCGTTTCGCAGAGTAACTTGCCTATCCGACCAGGCGTACCTACCGCGGTACCAACTTTGGTTCTTGTGAGATACGAGACATGCTCAGAAAGTTTAAAGTGTTTGGCAAATAGCTTGGCGACATCTCCGCCTTTTTCACCGCGAAGTTTCTTATCCTTCAAGACTCGTGTGACATCGGCGACTCTCAGAGCAGCACCTGCAACAAAAAGTAGAGTCGGTGCTCCATTTGACTTGGAGGCTTGACCCAGCCGCTTGTGAAGCGTAGGCAGAACTAAGAAAGACAGTCTGAGCTATGAGGTAAATCTGGTGTATTGAGCGAGCGCACTTTGAATGATAAAGGAGACAAGTTGATCAAGAGTCCTGGTCCCAGTCCAGGCAGTGGTGTCTGCAATGACGGAGTCTGACTAGCACAGTTAGTAGATGGTAAGATAGCAGCCGGAAAAAAAGTCATACCAGAGATCTCGAGATCACTGAGCTCTATAGCCGTGTGATTGGGAAAGGTCTTGGCTTGCATCTCCACGAGATAGCTTGCAAGTTGCACAGGACTCTGATCAGCGACAGAGTCCAAAACTGGCCCTACGGCCTTTGTGAGCTTTCTTTTTTTCTAGCAGATGGTAAACGAGAAAAAAAAAGAAAGAATAGAGAATGCACCTTGGACTGCTGTTCTTTCTCTCTGCGCTTCCGTTTTTTCAACGCCACTGCGGGCAGCGCAGGCTGCTCCGGCTCAATGACATGGTCTTCGCTGATGTCTGGGACAAAGCTATCGTTGAGGTCTGGGACAAAGTCGTCGTCGAGGTCGTCGGGCATGGAGGGAAAAGAGAGCACGTGAGCAGGCTGAAAAGCCTCGTCTGAACTTTAGGCAGTGCTACAACGTGCCCTCAAATGCTGTAGTCTGCCTAGAGTCTGCCTATAGTCTGCCCTCCCACAACCATGCGCTACATCCCCCGACCTCCCGACGTCCCCGACGATGCTCACCAAAGCCCTCCACTTGTTTCTCATCCTCACCAATCCTATGATGCCTTTCTCGTCCTCGACGTCGAGGCTACCTGCTTCCAGGGTACAGGTTTTGACTATCCGAATGAAATCATCGTGCGCGCTGCTTTCTCCATGTAGCACCCGTAACCATGGTCTGACAACAGACAGGAATTTCCTATCTGCCTAATGAAATGGCTAGACTCAGATTGCACCATGAAAACGAGCAACCTCCAAGTCGTCGACGAATTTAGAAGCTTTGTCCGGCCCTCCTGGCGACCCATCCTCTCAAATTTTTGTACAGGGCTTACGGGGATAACACAGGTTTGTCTTATTCCCTGCTTTCCTACACTACCTCCTTTGAAACCTGACTTTACTGACTCGCTCAAAGGAGCAAGTTGATACTGCACCTTCGTTTCCTCAAGTCCTCAAGTCCGTTCGCGCGTTCCTGGTTGAGAATGGCCTCATTGACAACCTCACTGGCAAACGCCTCGTCCGCTTTTGTTGGTGTAGCGACGGACCCTTTGACGTCCGCGATTTTGTCGTAAAGCAGTGTTTCATCTCAAAGGTGCGCATCAATCTCTACTGCAATATTTGCATGCATGGATTATGACTGCCTAGATCCCCATGCCCGAATGGCTCAGAGGCGACATCCTTGACGTCCGGATGTCCGTCATGCAGTTGCTCAACACCCATTCTGCTGCTGCCCCAAGTGGTTCTGCGAAGGTAAATTGTGTCAATCACATCGCTCAATTATTCGCTAATCCTTTCGATTGCTCCCCTCCAATTATTGCCTGTCCACCCATTGCGACATATTTGTTTCTGATGGTGTGAAATTTTCATGCCATTCTTGGACACTTCCACACCGGCTATTGCCCCTGGTCCACTCTCATTGACATGTGTCACAACATGTCATAACACTATCATCAACGTTGGTTTAGGCCTCTATCCCACCAGTTCGTAGATCACTCAACATACCTGCTCAACTCAAGGCTCTCGGTCTGCCAACGTTTCAGGGTCGGCAACATAGTGGCATCGACGTGAGTTATATATTTCTTCTTCTCAGTATCCATCCGTTGCTGCGGTGTACCCATTCCACGATTCACTTTGAGCTTAAATTTTTCACTTCCCATAACCATCGAATGCTATTTATATCTTTGATCGTCATTATAAACTGAGTTGTTCTTCCTACAGGATACTCGGAACATAGCCAAAATTGTAACGGAGCTGAGTAAACGAGGCGCAGTATTGAAACCGAATACGCAGATCAAACCCGGCCGTAAATGGATCTGGATGGGTAAAGGTGGTCAAGTCCTGGAACAGTTCTGTGCAAGCTTCGACGAGAACGGAAACCTCGCAACTTTACCCTCGTCTTCTCCTGATCATGGCTGGGGTTACTCTATGACTCCGCAGCAACCGGGGTCGACAGCGTCAAGCGCTGGATCTGACTCTGAATCCTCAAGGTCTGGTTCTGATGACTCCGGCTCCGCCTCAGGTTCGCCCTCGTCGTATGCTAGTGTTGTTAGTGGTAGACTGGGACGAGTGTATGGGTTTGGGACAGCGACAAGACCGGGTTCACCGGCTTTCTGGTCGCCTCCGCCCAGACTTGATTCCACCATGAACATTGTGTCCTTCTCGAACTCCCCAGAGAGTGAATTACAATTTGGAACTACCAAACCAAAGAGACTTCGTTGGGGTCATAAACGATTTGCGACTACGGGCCCTATCACTGTAAGCATAGGTACCGGACCGGGCGTAGGAATCGACGCTGGTGTCGTGACTGCAACGGTAGCTGCGGCTTGTGTCTCCTAATGACCATTGATCCGTATACTTGGACGACCTCACCGTTCCTCGTCTTTTTTCGTCTCGGTCTGTCTGTCTCCGACCATTTCTTTTCATCTGTTCTGCCCATACCTACTCTTTCCCACACCGAGCCTGTTCTTGATTTGTATCATCTATCCCCCCTTTTCTTCTTTTGTACCATATTCTTCTTCCTTTCCCCTCTCTATTTATTTACTTGAATTTCCCATTCCGTTACTAGAGTCTCTTATCTTATCGAGACTTCATCCTCCACCCAACTCTGTTTATGCCCTGGGCAACTCTCATTGTCTTTAATTTCTTGGCTTTTCGGTCTCTTTTCATTTTCCTCCTCGTTTCCGTGACTACCTTTCATCCCTTTTCAAAACTTTTCGGTGATTGTTATCTGTATACCGTGAAAGTTTGATAATTTTTCCAAACCTCCCTTTATTGCCCGTCCCCCTTTCATCGCCCACACGGACTACATAGTCTGTAATGTCCCTTGTCAGTGTCATCGTTAAAAAGTTCGTAGCGTAAGTAGTCTATAAATACATCATAAGTAGTCCGTCTGGTCCTCATAAGTTCAGTTGTTAATGGTAGATGTCTAGCATTTTTTTGTATGTGCGGATTGGATGGTTTATTTTGGTGGAGTTAACCTCTTGTGTTGACATGACCTGGGTGGCACGCTGGCACGACGTTGATGTAAGGCAGGTTGAATAGTCTTGTCTTTTTGGAGAAAAGTCTGCTGCATGTTTTGTCGATATCGTCTCAGCCCTCGGCTTAATTTGAATCTCTTCTTCAGACTAATGGAAAGCGTCTGCTTTTGGCTTTTCCACACCGTGGAGGATTGTCATGAGTCCAACAGAGTTGACCTGTAAAGAAGAGCATCACATCGCACGATACCCGTCCGCAAAGATCGAAGAGAACAAGAAAAGAACCGATAAGATTGACAGATCGGTTCTCACAAGAATTGAAGATCACATCATTATTCTTATCACATGCGTGTACCTCAAAGATGGTCTGAAATTAAAAATAAGTTGAGATGCCGAAATCGAGAAGCAACGTGGGGCTGATATGTGGAGTTGAAATGGTTGATGAATGGTACAAGGAGGAGCAGTGGATTTGCAGAATTGGCCTGACAGAGGTACAACCCTTCGTATCCGTATTTGAAATAAGCGCGTGCGCGCCAGAGAGAGAGTGTGCGAAGAATTCCGAAAGTCGGAGGACCATTCTTAACTCATCGCCGATCAAAAATCTCTGCTGGACTAGGTAGGGTTCTTGAGCTCTAGAGCTGTGGTTATCATCGAAACTAACTTTACTTAATAAGGCTTTCTAAAAAAAATGAATGCATGTGGTGTTCGCAAGTCAACAAAATAGAGCAAGGACTTTTTTGGCCTTTAAGCTTCAAGAACATCAGTCAATATGATTGACGTGTTAGACTCCCACATGCAAGATGAGATCACCAGACCGTTCTTTAAAGATTCATCGTGAACCCCGCTGGACTTTTGTTTGAGCACCGTCATTTTCCCCACACGTGTCTGCCCATCATCGTTCTGTGTTATCCGTGTACTAATTTTATATCACTGATGGCCGCAGTATTGGAGTCACTTGCAAGTATAACACACACACACACGTATATATATATATGTGGATCTAGTTGTTGACATGGTTGATTACGAGAATTCCCGGCCTGCCTGCTCCGTGTAATAAATCGATGATTTAAAAAAAAAGATTACGAGAACTCCGGTTGTCTACAGAATTTTCCGAGGGGTGAGATCTTATGATAGATTAAGCAGCTATCGTGAAGGATATATAAAACAGTTTCCGAAAGGATTTTTGTTGTGAGCAATGTGCCCATGATCGGTGTTGGCGGTGCAGGACGAAAACAAAAGCGCAACAAACATGGTCACTAGCAACAAAACACAAAATTTTCAGTTCCACCACAAATCACCAACAAAAAGGACTTACGAAATCCCATAATGTTCCAAATGCAGGGATCCCAGCATCCTTGCAACCCTGCATAATCTCAGAGTTTCCGGTATAATTTGAGGTAATAAACACCACTAATGATCATTTGAGATTGATCCGGAGATTCTTCTCGCCGACGGAGGCTCACCTTCAGCATTCCAAGATTCATATATCTCCTTCAATAACTTCATAGTATCGGGCCTCCCTCCCCGTTTTTTGGTGTCCCAGAGACATACGCGGTCCGGGTCCATGTGTCTCTGGATAAGCCCGGAAATAGTAGGACCAAAAGTTTTCTCTTGGTCTGAACCTGACAAAAGGAGTTTTTTTCAACATATTGCCAAGAAACCCTTGCGTGATACTCGCATACCTATCCAAATCAAATACCTATACATTTGTCAGTTATGATATTCTCCATCTGGTTAAGCTTACTGACCAATCAGGTGATTGTATGCAAGTGGATAAGGCGGCACCGATACCAGTCCCGGTACAGATACGGATACCGCGTTTGTACAGTTTGGACGAATTCGAGACGCCGGCGAGCTGGTAAAAAGAAAAGGTGAGATTAAGCATGAATCCTGGATCAGGAAGACGAAGCAAAGACGGTTTGTGTATCTCCAGTATTGGAGGAGGCTGATATGTCCTTTCCAAATGGCATAAAGTGACAGAAATTTACCTTGAGTTCCCTTGTCCAAAGCGCTTTCGGGGGATTTTTGACCAAGCTCCTCGTAAAGTCACCTATTATAAGGACAAATGCTGAGTGCATGAAACAGCTAAGTGAACGGGGGCTAGATACCTTGAACACCAGCAACCATGTAATGAAAATCTGCCTGCGTTCCTTCACTGATGATACCAAAGAGATGGTACTCCCATATAGGCGAGCGACTGACACGCCCTAGGAGACCCTGCTGCATTCCACGCTTAAATTTGATGATGGCAGCCTTTGACGAGGGCTTTCAAAGAGCATGTTTCAATCAGCCAAACGGCTATACTGCTTCAGAGGTAGAAATAATACATACCAACTCGATTTCTACGGGAACCTTGCGAATAAAGAACCATGGTAGAGCGATGCTGCATATATTGGTGTAAGTGATATATATCATTCGTAAAGGAGTGAAAACTTACACGACTGTCATACCAATGGTAAACCAGAAATCCTGTTGTCTGGCGATATGGGCTCCGCTCAGATTCCATGTCTGAGTTTCCGGGACGTGAAGGTCTCCGAGAATGACAAATGCCCCTATACCATGATCGTCAACTGATATTGGAAAGAGAACTGCCGGGGGGGGGAAATGGCGTACAAGTACAGAATAAGGCGATCCACCCAATAAAACGGTGATGGCGCTCAAAGACACTTGAGGGGTGGGATATCAATATCAGATTACTCTCGACAATCGATCAAGAAAACTTACTTATGGTGTGTGTTTCTGACCCAAGGAATTGCAGCTATGGAACTGAGGATGACCGCAACGAGTGTCACCAAACCCAGGGTTAGAATGGCGGGGTGTGTGATATCAATCTTCTTAAAGTTATTGACAACTTTAAACACAAGCCAAGCAATGCCTGAGAGTGCACAACCGCTGTGAATACCCCCCAAATGTTGAAGCGCAGATGTGATTCCCAGACGGAACCAGAGAGGTGGCCACTGTTAAGTAGAAGCATTTTTTGGTCAATTCTCATCGATTGGGAAAATGGGGGGTAACATACCTTTGCGAAGAGTGTGTTGAAGAATAAATATAAAAGGCGTCCAAATACTTCATTCCTCATTAAGATGGAGAAGTTAAAGTTTGCAATGGCAATGCTACCAGCATAGTTGACAGCATACGGGAAATGACCAGATGCTGCAAGACCGAGACCGATCATATTGAAGCACAAGGTAAAAACAAAAAACTTTCTGTAAATCTCGTAAAAAAAAACCCAGCTGTTGAAATACGAGGTATTCTCATACCTATAGGTGTTGAACCACAGGTCCCAAAGTATCCATCTTGATACCTTTTTCTTTGTTGGCTTGGGTGCAGATATGGGCTTTGGTGGGCTCTCCGACTCGAGTTTAATCTCGTACTTTTCTCCCAAGGGATATACAGAGCCCGGTTTACTGTTCGAGGCTAAAGTCTGCGAAGAAGGGGTGTTTGGTAGCGAGGATTTTTCGCTGACCGTCTGCAGCGACCAGGGTTCATGATGCCCTGACTCTATGTCTAGTGTCTGGGGCAGATCAAGATGGCGAACCTCAGTGGACATGGCAATGGAAGAGCACAGTCGACAATGAAAAGGGATAGGAAATGAGTAACTCTGGTGAACTCACCAACAGTCCTCCAACTTGCAGTGCATTAAATACTTGGTACGAAAAGTAAATTTGTTCACTTCGGTGACAGTGTACAAGCGATAGATACTGTGCCTTTGATCCCTAGATGAGTTTAATGAAAGGCGTCATTGCCGTAATAGGTAGGCATAAAGCCGACAAGGAACAAAATGATGCGTCGGGAGCTACCAAAAGGAGAACTAGTCATGATGATAGGCTCTATGGCTGTAGAGCGCCGGAGTGGATCACAGCAGTTTCATTTGCGTTGCAAGATAGGCAGTGCTCTGATAAGCTCCCCTTGGGCTGTCAACTACAGGGAGAGAGTCGGGCATCGGCAAAGATTTGTCCGCAACAGTTCCAGAGGTTCATGACAATCCACAGAGTTCCGCGACAAGACGCACGGAGAAAGATACTATGTTTCATGTCATAAAAGAGAGTTATGCGCCCAGGTACACTCCGACGACAATGATAGTACTCAATTAGTGCACAGCTGTCGACTCGGATGCCAACGGCTACATTCTAGGCATCCATAGGCAGTGGATCGTATGCAACGTGTGTGTGGTTGTCCGATTCGTACAGTCTGGCGGCAAAAGAGAGGATCATATCATGGTTTCGGAGGACAACAGAATGAGGGCGGTGTTATGAATCCCAGCATTATGGGCGTCGAGAAAGAATTGTTGTAACCAGAGAGCGGAGACGATTTGAGTACCTGAAGCTGAGAACCGCTGAAGGTGAGTAACAAGTCGAGATGGAAACAAAGGACTGTACCATGTATTGTCAGGGGTGACAATCTGAAAATAGAACCATGTGATTTTGATGCTGCAATGAAGCATCAATAATAATAAAAAGGAGCAAATGCAAGTACATGGAACACACACGACCAAAACATTCCAATAGACTGTACAAAACCATCAATAGAGAACCTGGACAACTTGTCTAAAAAAAACTTTGCAAAATAAATATAGGACTATTTAGATATCTGTTTACTCCGCTTCTGCAAAATCACGAAGCTCAAGTAAATGCCGAGACACCTCTTCTTTGAAGACCACAATATCATGGGTATTCTTGACAATGGAACGAATGGTTTCCTCTTTCAGCCTTGCAAACTTGTCGATCTGCTCACGATAACTGTTTCGGCGACGTATGTCAGGTCATACAATCGAGCAGATATAAGTGGCCCACCTGAATTCCAAATTCTGAAGTCGTGACTTGACACCTGTCCCGTTTGCAATCGCTGCGGCTTTAGCTTGGGCGATATTATGTTCAAGGTTATCAATGTCCTGTGTAGCAATTACTGCATCTCGTTGGGCAGCCTGGACCAGGGTTAGTGATCTAAAACACGGAACATTCAGAAGACAGCGTGCATCACGTATTTCATCGGCCTGGTAGCTGACGCTATTGGCTCTTTTTTCCAACTCCAAGATCTCCTCTTCCAAGTTCTCACATTCTTGGATAATTTTATCTAGTTCGGCCTCAACTTTGATCTTCTCATTCTCCGAATCTGCTCGTTCCGCTCGTCTAGCATCAGCGATTGAACTGAGTATTGGCCTGACCGTTTTCCGTAGATCTGCTCCTTGCAGTAGATCTTGAGGTGTTGAAGCCGCAGGATTCAGTTCCAGGGCCAGATTTACGTTATCCAGGGGGGGTGGGGGTGTTGGATACAGTTCGAGTGAAACCAATAGATGAATGTATTTCTCTAGGGCATCTTCAGCTGAGCTTAGTTTATTAGATACACTAACTTCCAGGTTCATGACGTGACGGTGTGTATCAGCCATACGCTGTCGTAGCTCATCAAGATTCTTCGATAACTGCTCATGGTCGTTGTTCATCTTGGCCACCTCTTCAGGGGTCAGATTTTGCTCCCGCACGACATTTGTCAGATGTGTAAGAGTGTTTGTCAGTGCCTCAAGTTTCGACTCTATTGAATTGGTCTAATCAGAAAGTTCACCTGAACGTCAAACTTACTCAGTGTAACCTTTTCTGCTTTTTCATATGCGATCACCTCCTTGACTTTCTCCCTTCGTGACTCATATCGCTTCAAAATACCAAGGTATTTTTCACGATCACGGACGAGGGTATTATGTTCCCTTTCCAATATCAGTCGTGGAGGCTGTAGTAATTAATCAAGATATCAAATCCTGTCGTTGAAGAAAGTGACCTACTTCTGATGATTTGAGCTTTTGAAGCTCTAACTTAGCTGCCTTGAGCTTTTCCCGTTGCTCCTGTAAGTCATTTTCTACTTTCTCATTTTTCTTATCTAATGTCATGGCTCAAATGCATCTTGACAAGAGAAGATTTTGAGCTTACTGTAGCGAAAATCAAGGTCCTCATTAGCTTCCACAAATTCATCCAGCTCATTCAACCACATTTCGTACGCATGTTCATAATACTGGAATGCAAGTGCTTGATGGTCCATCGGGTCCTCAAACTCCTCAGGTATCCGTGAAGTATCTTGCAGAGTAGGATGTCCACTAGAGAAATATTCGTCCCGGAGCTAACGGAGTGTCAGTCGACAGACATTGACGGTTTCATTGAGTTTACCTTGCACATTTCCACCAACCAGTGTAGTACACCCAGTAGTGGAGGCCATGAGTGCATACTCGCCGGTGCAGCAAGCCATCTGTTGTCCAACGAATGAGAATAAGGATAACGGAGTGCTTTCAACGCGGGCGCAAAATCATCCTCAAACCTGCCGCTCGAAAATGGATAAGCAGGATCAAGATTCAAGACAAGAAACTCGAATATAGTACGATATTCCTTTCCCTGGATGTTGTTCAGAGTACTGGGTGCGATCTCGAGGCCTGCGCTCTGGAGAAAGACGAAGATGTCGTGTCTCATCTTGGCTTGATATTGTCTATCGCGGAGTGGACGAGTATCTTTGAATGGTTGATTTCCCTGTTGTTGGTTTTGGCTCCCACCAGACCATATCGAAGGTCGTCGTGCGCTACAAGAGAGATCTCTTCAGGCCACCAGCCGCTGACCACAAAAAAAGAACGTACTTGTGAAGTGGTGTTCGCCCATGTGTTGTCTTTGACACACTTGCAAGCAGTGGATTATTCTGCGAGCGCATCATTGAGGACTTGAAGGCAGAGCCGGGGACATTGAGTGAAAGTGAAGAGTTGGGGGCACGCATGGCAGATCCAGCGAGAGACATGCGGGGATTAGCTGGGGGTTTCTTAGTAGTGGAAGGTACTGGAATATTTGACCGATTCCCGTGAGCGTCGCCTGCGAGCTGCATCACAGAACGCCGCCTTGAGTCCATCGTTGTAACGTTGAACGCGTTGGAGTCCATAAATAAGAGCTCCCGTGACTAGCTAATGTAGTCACGTGTACAATAGCCCTGGCAGTGTATCAAGATCTGGCTAGCCACACATGTCAGTATCCCTTGTCACTCGTAGTCTTTTTGGTGGTGCTATCACCGTTGAGGCACCCAAGGATCTCATAGATGTATCGTGAGATGACTCCTGCCGCTCCTTTGCAATGAAGTAATGGTCATTAGAACGTTTCGCCCATTGCCCGATAACCAAGAGGTGTTCATTTTCCGATCCAATGACATCAGCATTGTTGTTGAAGTACTGCAAACCGTCCCAGAATCTGAAGGCCAGAAAGCAATAGAGCAAGTGCTTCAAGAAATAAAGCAATCTATCCTCACTAAATTTCCTTGAAAGATTTCACTTTGATGCTTTGGCGCACGACAACGATGCTGAGAAAGCTGAGATAGAACAGATTGGTGGAATACCCAATGTCCGAGGAGACACTACACCACATGCGATCGTCCTTCAGGGCACCCAGTTGATAAAGAAATCCAACCC
>Ga0153957_100167_pt1 | contig 44057 bp, 48 predicted proteins | sample TSFL041MetaG_FD_104745 | JGI IMG/M metagenome (GOLD analysis project Ga0153957, IMG submission 104745) | Attine ant fungus gardens microbial communities from Florida, USA - TSFL041 MetaG | ecosystem: Host-associated > Fungi > Mycelium > Unclassified | place: USA: Florida, Wekiwa Springs... | reverse complement strand
GAAAGGAAGAGAAATGGAGGTGGGGAGATGAACAGCAGAAAGCTTTCGAGCAGTTAAAAACGGTCTTCACGAACCGACCTCTATTAGTTGTACCGGACCTAGATAAAGAGTTTAGAGTGGAGGCAGATGCCTCTAACTTTGCAACAGGAGGAGTATTGTCAATCAAATGTGAAGATAACAAGTGGAGACCAGTAGCATATATTTCCAAATCGTTAAATGAAACAGAAAGGAACTACAAAATATACGATAAAGAGATGTTGGCAATAATACGCTGCTTGGAGGTATGGAGACACTTCCTGGAAGGAATAAGAAGTAAATTCGAAGTATGGATGGACCACAAGAATTTGGAGTATTTTATGAGCAACCAGAAATTAAATCAGCGACAAGCACAATGGGCTCTATACTTGTTCAGATTTGACTTCGTATTGAAGCATATTTCAGGAAGCAGGATGGGAAAAGTGGACGGATTGAGTAGGAGGCCGGATTGGGAGGTTGGAGTAGAAAAGGATAATGAAGAGCAAATACTAGTGAAGAAAGAGTAGATAGAGACATGAAGGGTGAGAGTGGCAGAAGTAATCATAGAAGGAGTAGACTTACTAGACAAAGTAAGGAAATGTGAAGCGAGAGATGATGAAGTGATAAAAGCAGTAGAAGAGATGAAGCAAGCAGGGGTAAAAATGTTAAGAGATGAAGAGTGGCGTCAGGAAGACGGGTTAATGTTAAAAGAAGGGAAAGTGTACGTTCCCAAAGACGAGAAATTAAGGGCAGAAGTGATCAGGCTACACCATGACACGCCTGTAGGAGGACATGGAGGACAGTGGAAGACGGCAGAGCTGGTGACAAGGAATTTCTGGTGGCCAGAGGTCACTAGAGAGGTGAAGAGGTATGTGGAGGGGTGCGATGCCTGTCAGCAAAATAAAAATCAAACGCAACCACCAGCAGGAAAATTAATGCCGAATTCGATTCCAGAAAAAGCTTGGTCGTATATTAGTGCAGATTTCATTACGAAGTTGCCTTTGGCTCAAGGATACGATGCAATCTTAGTAGTAGTGGACAGATTTACGAAAATGGCACACTTTATACCTACTACAGAGAAAACGAGCGCAGAAGGATTAGCACGACTATTCAGAGATAACATTTGGAAGTTACATGGACTACCAGATAGCATTATTTCAGATAGAGGGCCACAATTCGCAGCAGGTATTATGAAGGAGTTGAATCGCATGCTAGGGATCAAGACAAAGCTGTCTACAGCATTTCACCCACAAACAGACGGTCAAATAGAGAGAATGAACTAGGAGTTAGAACAATATCTCCGAATGTTTATAGACCACCGACAAGAACAATGGCCAGAATGGTTGGGTACGGCTGAATTTGCCTACAACAACAAGGTACACACTGGGACTAAAGTGTCACCCTTCAAGGCAAATAGTGGACAAAACCCTAGGATGGGATTTGAGATGAGGAAGAAGGGGAAACATGAAGGAGCAGAGAAGTTTGCGGAGAGAATAAAGAACGTGCAAGAAGAAGCAAAAGCAGTGCTACAGAAAGCGCAGGAAGAGATGAAGCGGTATGCTGATAGAGAAAGAGGAAAAGTGGAGGAATATAGAGTGGGCAACTTAGTGCTACTCAGCACTAAGGATCTAAAGTACCAAATGGTCGGAAGGCACATGGATAAATTCACAGAACGCTTTGTAGGACCTTACAAAGTAAAGGCAATCATTTCTAGTAACACAATTGAATTAGATCTGCCTAGTACAGTTAGAATACATCCAGTAGTTAATGTCAGCCGAGTACGATGGTACAAATCGCAAGTGGAAGGCCAGAGAAAAGAAGCGCCACAACCAGTGGTGATTGAAGGAGAAGAAGAGTGGGAGATGGAGAAAATTATAAACAAGAGAAAAGTGCGAGGAAGGGAGAAATACTTAGTACAATGGAAGGGATGTACAGCGGAAGAAGACACATGGGAAAGTAGAGAAAACTTGAAGAATTCAAAAGGGAATATCGCAGAGAAGAAGAAGAAGAACTGAGGCAGCAAGAAGCAGAGGAAAATAAGAAAGTGTTCAGCAGAGAGTTACCGGGAAGGTATACGGCTAAGTTACTCTATGGATGGGGTAACAAGAAGTACGACAGAGAGTATTGGAAGTATATGGAGGAAAATTGGAAGTGGTGGAAGAAAAATCTGTTTTCCAGATATAGCAGAAACCCATTCTTAAAAAGAATGGAAGAAGAGGAACACGAGTACAAGGGAGGAATGATAGAAGAATGGAATGAAGAGGAAGATAAGGAAGATCGACGAAGAATAGAGGAAGACAGGAAGTATTTGGAGGGATTAAAAGACGAAAATCAGGATATGGGCAACCTAAGGGACCCATACAATGAGCTATAAAGAAGTCCTTGGGACGAGGACCCTTGAGAGGGGGGTGGTGTTATAGAACGGCAGGCGAGCTAGACGATCTGCAGCGGCAGATTATTTTATTTCTTTTTCTTTTCTAACAATTATGTAATAATAACTACGCACGGGACATCATGACTCAAAAAAGATGCATGGGATAAGATAGTTTAGACAAATACTTGTAAATACATATTCGTGTATAAGTAGCCGAACCAATTAGCGGGAACTCTAACGAGTTCTCTTTGTCAAACTCCGATAAAGAGTGGGATTGAGGTTAAGGTTACCCAACCGCAACTGAGATCCTTACAGGAATAGGATTTCAAATAAGAATATAAATGTGCTTTACTGTATAGTGATAGAGTAGTCGAGACGACCGCCTTATCACACTCAACATTAGAGATAAACAAAGAGAACTCAATGGAGTCTCTTGGTGGATTGTGCTACCTACTTATACACAATTTCTATTTATCTATATGTATGCTTAAGTAACTACCGAACCTTCCAGAAGATTCCATCATGTGACCTGTCATGTGACCAGGTCATGTGATCTCATCTTATCTTATCTTATCTCCCTTTTCTATAATTAGAATCCTTTGTCTAGTCTGTCTGAGAATAACTCTTGTTCTTCCCATCTCTCTAGCCATACTATTTTTGGTTTGGATGGGTGATTTATGACATCATTGCTCTACTATCCAGCAATGCTTTTACTGATACTTCTTTGTGGGTATCTACTTTCTCTAGTCCGACACTGAGCCAGACTTTCCTTAACAGTTTTAGTGTCTATCTCACTTCTCTCTGAGTGTGATGGTCAAAGTTCATTTTATTTTGTCCATATAATACACTGTATCTATTTTGGGAGGCTTACTGGTCTCCTTGATCTTTTGACGCCTCCTGCATCCCTCCTCTAACCTCCTTTTAATTCCTGCAATGTCGTGCCATATGCCCAAATATTTCACAGTTGAAACACCTCTGATCTCCTTCCTATTCTTTGTCCACATCCATTGCATTGGGGTCCCAAACCTCTTGTCCTCCTCCTTCTCGCCTCTTTGAATCTCCACTAAATCCTCTCCTTAGTACTCTATGGAAATCCCCCTAATGTCCATTACTCCAGAAGGGCCTAGCCCCTCTGGATGGCTGCGCTTCTGGTGGCCTTGCCATCCACGCTGCTTCTTTTCCCCCCAATACCTTCTCCTCTGCTCAACTCTGCCTCAAATTTTGATCCAACCTTACTGATCTCTCCTACTATTCCTCAATTGTGGTTGGAGGCAATTCTGCCTTTGCCAACCTCCTCCTGATATTGCCATTCAACCCTCTCTTGAATTCCTCTATGAGGGGTCTGCCCTCATACCCACTTCCTCTCAATACTTTTTTGAAAATTTGGACATACTTGTTGCACATCTGTCCCCCCTGTTCCAACAGCCTTAATTTGTTCACCTTTCTTGATTCTTCATCAAACTCTCCGAACTCCTCCCTTATTTTCTTGAACAACTCCTCCACTGTTTCTACCAATGACAGCCCCTGCCTTCTTTCCTCCAAGATGTTTTCCTTCCATACCTCAGCCACCCCTCTCTGCATGTATGTTAGCACCCACAATATTTTTTCCTCCTCTCCTGTTCCCTTCATCCTCATACTAATGTATAGGTGGCAGGCATTGATGAACTCCACCACCTTCTCTCTTTCCCCATCAAACAGAGGGGGCTTTGCTCCTTCCCCCTGAGTTTGCCCCCTCGATAGGAGCTGCTCTATTGCCATTGTGTGTTGGGTGAGATATTAAAGGATCTGGTCCATTGTTAGACCAGTCTCTTCTTGTTGTAGTTGTTGTTGTTGCTGTTGGGATTGTTGGTCCCAGGATGATTGTTGGTGGGACATGTTGTTGTCCCAAGCATCTTCTTCTTCTGTTGTTGTTTTCTTGTACAAGGAGCAATCATCTTCTTCTGAACTGATGTTTACATCTACTGGAGAGCATGTCTTCTCCCAGCTAGGCACCTACTTCCCTACTAACTACTGCTCTAGTAATAGGGTTAGACTATTGCTGCAAAGATGTGAACCTCTAAACTTAAGGGACGACTGTCACTCCTCTGCATATAGGAACTACAATGAGCTTCCAGCACAAGGTTAATAATGAGAAAAAGAACAAGTATATAACCAGCCTGCTCAATTCAGAGGTCAGGTCTTAGACACGATACCTGAGCTTAGTACCATGCTTCTACCGTTAGTCCCTAACTGACTAACAAGTTTCCTTAAGCCTAGGGCATGGCTATGTCATAGTGGTCATTGGTCATAATGACCAGCATACCAAGGGCGATGTGAGAGTAAAGAAAAAGTGTGTAGGGCTCGTGATGAACAGTACAGAGTGTAGAATATCAAGTTCTAATGTAATAACAAGCTAGTCGTAACGACTAACTTATCATACTCAATATTGGAGAGAACAAAGAGAACTCAATGGAGTCTCTTGGTAGATTGTGCTACCTACTTATACACAATTCTTATTTGTCTATATGTATGCTACTAATCTTTTCAGAAGGTTCTATCATATGACCTATCATATGACCAAGTCATATGATCCCATCTTATCTTATCTTATCTCCCTTTTCTATAATTAGAATCCTTCATCTAGTCTGTCTAAGAATAACTCTTGTTCTTCCCATCCCTCTAGCTGTACTATTTTTGGTTCAAGTGGGTGATTTATGACAACAAGGAATATTGGAAGCAAATGGAGGAAAATTGGAGACAGTGGAAGAAAAACCTGTTTTCCAGATATAGTAAGAATCTGTTCTTAAAAGAAATAGAAGAAGAGAAAAATGAGTACAAGGGAGGAATAGTAGAAGAGTAGAATAAAGAAGAGGATAAGGAAGACCAACAAAGGATAGTGTAATGAATGAGGTCTTAGTTGAGTAACCTTAACCTTACTCACACTCTAAGTCAGAGTTGACAAAGAGAACTCATTAGAGTTCCCACTAATTGGCTCAGCTACTTATACACAAATATGTGTTTACATATTTGCCTAACTATTTTATCCCGTGTATCTCTTTTGAGTCATGATGTCCCATGCACATTTAATATTACATAATTATCAGAAAAGAAAAAGAAATAAAATAATCCACCACCATAGATTATCTAGCTCGTTTGCCATTTTATAATAGATAGAGGAAGATAGAAAATATTTGGAGGGGTTGAAAGATGAAAATCAGGATATGGGTGACCTAAGGGACCCATATGACAAATTATGAGAAGTCCTCAGGACAAGGACCCTTGAGAGGGGAGTGGTGTTATAAAATGGCAGACAAGCTAGATAATCCATAGCAACAGATTATTTTATTTCTTTTTCTTTTCTTTTAATTAGGTAATATTGAATATGCACAGGACATTGTGACTCAAAAGGGATGTGCAAGATAAAATAGCTAGGCAAATACTTGTAAACATGTATTCACATATAAGTAGCTAAATCAATTAGCATAAACTTTAACGAGTTCTCTTTGTCTACTCTGACTTAGAGTTGGGAGCTGCTTACCTGAGTTATTTGGGTAACTGTTCCTTACAGTTAAGGTCACTCAACCTCAACTAAGATCCTTACAAGTAACCTAATAGTAATATCTACTTAATACCATTCAGAATTAGTAGAGAGATCAAGTTGGGCTAAAGACCTAAATAAAAACCTTATTAATAAGTATTGAAGAAGAATATAAAAATAATACACCTCCAAATTCTGATATCAACATGACTAAGAATTAGCTAAACTTTAGTCAATAATCTTTTTCCCACATTCTTCTTCTATACTCAGACCTAAAATGGGAATAACATAAATATATATATATATACAAAATAATAAAATAAAGAATAATAATAAAATTGCTAATAAGTTAGCTATGTCACAAAAAAGTGACTACTAAATAGTGTCATGGAAATATAATAAAATACTTGTTTAATAAACTGTAGAAATAGCTAGACCCTTATTAGCAAGTAGCCTTGCTAATGTCATCTTTTTGGTAGAATGGTAAACCATATAGTATGTGACTACTGGTCCATAGCACAACTGTGACAGAGCCCATTGAAGTTACATAATCTTTTTTTAATAGATAAATGAGTATTATATAATGATCTAATAGCTATCCACATCATTACAATTAGTAGACTAGGCTGGTAGTATAAAATGCTTCCAGTAATGGAATATATCCAGTTAGTTGCTTTTCTACCTCAAACTAGGTCCCTGCCACTCATAGTACCTGCACATTTCCACTGTCAATGGTTTATATGCTATCAATCATTGGGTAGACAAGTCAAGAGCCTTCAGAAGCGTGGGAAATATCAAACCCCTGAGAGTATCCTCTGCCAAAATGTCGGATGAAGAGGTGCCTACTTCAAGTCTACAATTCAGACGTACAATTTCTGCTTTTTCCTTCCAAAGTCCGGATCCTCCAACTCTCAGGAAAATCCCGTACAAATCAGAGCACTCAGAATTACCATTTCCCAAAAAAACACGTGCCAGCGCAAAAAGAATTTCTTCGAAAGGAAAATGCAACTACCCAATATTGCTTCAAGACTATTTTGAACCTGGTTTAGATAGTATGCCTTCCCTACCTCAGATGTAAATTGTGAGAGTGACCGACCCGTTCCGCAGTCGTATTCTGTGGAATCAAGTAGGCTTATTTATTTGATTATATTTGAAAACAGGGAAAATGCTCTCTAATAAGCCCAGGACTCAAATCCGTGGAGATAGGCCATCATTTCGGCGGACCTACCAACCATTTCTGGTCTTGCCTTTATGAATCAGGTTTGACCTTTCTATTTTTGGCCCCGACCTGCGCACTGACCAAGTGTTCTTGGGTAGGTTTGGTAGCCGAACGTTTACGACCTACACAGGACTATACGCTCCCAAGTAAATTCTCAATAGGCCTGGTGTGTTTTTCATGAGTCATTCTTGTCCAATAATGAACTCCTGGATGATAACAAACAGACGAATCTCGTTGATCGACCCACCTCTCAAGTTAATTCTTATCAGAGCCAAGATGCACTTACTTACAATCATTTTAGCAAAATGAATTATCACGCGTGGAACAACTTGCTTCGGTGGCCCCCCTCCTATCCAAGATTGAAAAACATAAGCCAAGAATTGTATGCTTTGTCGGGTTGGGTACAGCTCAGATCGTCAAATCTCGTGTTTTACCTGTAAGTCATACTGAATATGGTTTCAAGAGATTTCCTCATGATAAAAAGGGAAAGGATAAAGACAACCGAAGTACTGGATACGGTCTACAGCCCTTCAAACTATGCTATAACAAATCTAGTAAATCGCCCCTCTTTTTTTTCAGTCCATCCTCTCACTAACATGGGAGAATCAGACCAAGAAGTGACGGAAACGTTGTTTTTTGCAGTCGCAAGCACTTCAGGTCGCGTGGTCATGTATCAAGTTGAGTTTTTCTCAGTAAATCCATTATCTCGTTAACCAACATATAGAAAATACATAAAATTGAACAATTCAAAGAACTCCGAATTTTACTCGAAAAAGTGAAAAAAGGGGAGGTCGACACAAATAATTTCTATCAAATCCCGACAAATTTGTAATAACGAATAGAAAATCGGATTCAACGACTTGAGTCTCTCCAACATTTCACAAATCAGTGGATTTTGTAGTTCATTCTATCAAAAAGGGTGTTTTTTTATTTCAAATGCAAGAACTCGTGGAAGTAATCTCCCAAGGTGTCATCATGATCTCCTCTTGGCATTTGCTTCTAACGGGACTTGATTTGGAAATGACATGGTAAGCGGTTGTTCTCTCGAGCACCTGAATGTCCGGTGGAGACTCACAACAAATTACTATTCAAAAAATCCAGTCACTTCCTTCAAGAACACCTAGTGTACGTTCCAAACATGTTTTATCAATAAACTCACCGACTTCGGACTTTATAGCTTGTGGCGCTTAGAGACTTAGTGGCGTGATCTGTTCAGATGTATAAGATATGAGCCGACTACTCTCAAATCCACCCGAAGTCCAGAACAGCAGGAAGCTAGTGCTTCCCGGTTGCCGACTTTGTTAGTCGGAGATACGGCTGATATTGGCCGAGCTGATGGTAGGTCTATGTCAAGTGACACGAACCTTATTTCCTACATGTAGAAATCGACTCCCAAGAGTTTTGACACAATACCTTCTGCGCCATTCTTCGCTCTCCAACTGCAGGGTCATCCATCATGCACTTCATAAAAAATCAGTGCCATAAATGCACCCACAATTGATGTCGGAAGCACAGCCGATATTAGCCGATGGCGTATGTCGCATGTCTTTAAGCGGTTTCCACCAACCAGGTGACTCCCCGAGATTTAGTATGTGCCGACTGATGTCGGAAGTACGGCTGACCAGATGTTAATATCTTGATTCTATTTATGACTGAATAAATGAGACAACTTCCGAAAAAAGTACGCACGAGGGTGAAGTCAAACGTCGGAATGCATCACTACTCAAGATCAGGATTCATGAATGCCAAGGGGAGCCATGCGGAATGTTTTTGCTATGCTGTAATTGGTGGATACAAACCCTCGGAATTTCTGCCACGGAGTGCTGATCAAAAGGTGATCCCATCACTCGGCAGCAGGTTTTCTTTATGTTGAACGCTGATGCCAAAGGATACGTACAATCACCGACACTAGATCGAGGGTTAGCTTGATCAGTAGTGCCGAACAACAGCCTGTTGGTTTCAATAACGTTACGCTCCGGACGATTCAAAATCAAGACCTCATTAGAGGCCCAACCCTGGTATTTATGTCATGTCAAGACCACGAGGTAAACGGATTCATTTTTTAAAAGCACAGTCTAAGTACGTACAAGTACACATACATACACCAAAAAAGGGAAAAGAAAAATGAAGAACTAATTTTGTGATCTATACATATCAGGTAGCGAACGTTGTCTAGAAGGAATTTGAATATCATGCAATAAAAAGTGTGCTGTTGAAAGATTAACTGTGGCATGTTGTTCGTGTTTTACAATTGCAGCATTTGATGAGAGTTGCAGAGAAGAGATTTGAGTGCAAGGCGAGGAGATGGAAGACGGTATTGAATAAAATAATTTGTTTGTGGTAATCAAGCGTCGCAGGCAATACAGGTGGAGAGTCCACTGGGGACGTAAGGTCTGGGTTGATCTGGACAAGGGGGCCTGCGACGGATAGGCTTGCCAACAGCATGGACTCTGTTGAGAAGAATGCCGGCGACGATTTTGGAACGGACATCCCTTTGCCTTGTAGCGAAGGCAGGGGGCGACGGCTGCTGAACGGTGCAGGGGAGGCCGCGAACGGATGCAGAGCGTGGGCGGGCGGGAGGAGGAAGGGAATACGGGTAGGCGGCAGTGAGGCTGCGGACACACTGAGACGCTGCCATTTCTGCAACAACCTACACCTCTCTCGCCCTTATGTATCCATCTCCTCGCCCACAGATCCCATCTACCCTCCACGTGCTGTCACTCTGTCACGCTCTCCTCGTACAATGTTCACTCACCGCAGTCGTCCGCGGCATGGCGCTCGCCGGCCGGCCCTTGATGCTTGTAGTAAAGAACTTCAACAAAAGCTATGTCAGTGTGAGAATGTTCACACTTGCTCAAGAAACAACCCTTTTATCGCTACACCGCTTCTCAGGCATGAACACGAGGATCAAGCTAAATCTACCTATCACACCCCAAAAGGGTTTCTTGGCTTGGTGACAGAAAACGAGGATCTGATATTCATTCCCTACGTCATGGCTTGCATCTCATTGACACACAAAAGGGAACCATAACTACGAAAACATCATCCAGTCACTATGCCCAACAACAGCTCATTCATGTGTCAACCTTTCGGATCTGCTTTCCTCTCCCATTACTGTACCGGGAAATCAATTCCCTTGACAGATCCGAGAGCAGGGAGCAACTATAACCAAAACAAATACTTCACGGAACTTATCTAAGAGGCCTTATCCGGAACTTTGTTTTGGGGATTATCCTATGCTATTAGATACAAATTTGGATGAATACCCGCTTCTATTCTATGAGATGCCACGTCAAACCCCTGTGTGGATCGCCTGGGATCAAGGCTTAAGCACAAGAATACCACATGGAAAAAAGAAACAACCCATCTAAAACACGGATATGCCTTCCCCAAGTTCCTAGGACATAGGGACTTGAGAAACTAATGGTTATTTGCGCATGAAAGAATGATTAGATCAACGAGCGCAGCTATATCTGTCATCGTCTAGACGAGAGATCACCGGGCCAAGGGATTGTACCGGCATTGGAACTACCGATATCCATCTAAGCAAATTTGAGGGTCCACGAAGATAGATAGTTTGTACTCGTTGATAGATATAGTTGTCACACTGCTCGTATCATCCTTTTGATTATTGAGTCGGACAACAAGATAAAAGAAGGCGTCACCTCAAAATGACTTCTAAACCGAAAAGTAGCAGTTTACACAAAGGAAATGGACATCATCACGGGGCCGGTCTGAGGTATACATTCATGATCTTCGTCTACAGTTATCCGATCCGGTCTCCGCCCTACCCCAAAAGTATTCAGTCCAAGCTTGATAAAACCCACCTTATTCTCTTCTCGCCGAGTTCCATTTTTATTTTTATGAGTATGTTCCATCGGTTCCCTGACAAGACTTTCTCCGCCGCTGTGACAATAAGTTAGGCGAGCACGTTTACGCCTTCTGGAACAGTTAAACAATTATAGGACAGCCAGAAAGGTCAATGATTCATCACTTGATAGATAATAGGGAATATACCGCCATGGCCGTGAGAATGAACAGCTCATGTCTTTTTTCTACAATTACAACCGAGAAGCTTCGGTGAACGGCATTTCCTTTTTCAACCCGGTCGTCTGACTCAAGCATCCTATAATTAATTTAAGAGAGATTCGCTGTCAGTAATGAAAGTCATGGGAACTGCCAATAACAAATGACACAGATACCCATCCCAAATGGGAGTAAGAATTATTGGTTCCAAAGACAAATGCAAGAGAGCCATTCAAGTTCGACAGGCTTCTAATTGAATCCCTTGTCCATCATTTGATCCTTTCCCCAATAACAAGAGTCTTGTGTAGTAACCTGATGTGCACTTGTGCTTCGTTTTGAATGGATGTAACAACGCCAAATTAGGGTCCCAGGTTTTTGTTTGAGGACCTTGTTTGAATGTTATTATACCTATCAGCCTCTAAGTGTTACATCATATTACGATCAATGAAGCAAGATGCACTGCTGCACTCTCTGATTGTGATGTTGTCATTACTCTGGTGATTGAAGAACGTTGTCTACAAGAGCGAAATAAGACCATCAACATCGGCAGACATAGTCATGCACTGCACCCACTTGAGAGCAATCGTGATCACAATGTCCGAGGTGGCTGAAGGCAAGACATCGACTTATCAAGTAACGAACATCAAAGTTTCCGTGCCAAAATAGAGCAGTCGTAGAATAGAAGCCTCCCTGCACTTTCCTGTGTTGCTCGGAAAACGTGCTCAAATACAACTCTTGACCAAAAGGCGGTACGACACCACGAATCACCGCCGTCCGGAAGAATGTTGATTTTGTGATCGTGAAGGTGGCAGTACCGGTAATGCTTCGACGAAGAAAGAGGGACCGATGACCTCCAACTAATGCAATGCCCGAGGAGGAACTGAACGAGGCAGTCCAGCCAAACGTGACGCTAATTTGAAAGCACAACAGCCTTAGTCCCATTTGGTCAGACAGCCATTCACTGCGTACAACCCAAGCCCAGCCACCTCGGATTTGTCTATAGCATCCCCGGTCGATGATACTGCGGCCCCAATTAAACCGACGCTCGAGAAGAAATTTGACAGTCACTGCTGCCTACAAGGGATTTGTCTATCTGTAATCGGGTATCATGGCAGCCTGAGCCATCAAGATTGTGACAAGCCCTTCATGTTTGATGCCACTTTATCTGCTATCTCATGTCATTTGTACTTGATATTTTTTGCCGCAGTCCATGTGCTCTGATTCAGACGTTCTGATGCTAAATTCTGATTAAGGTTCCCCTCAACACACAAGACGATTGTTTTTAATTGGAATTCCGGATCCCGTGAAATTGAAATTGAAATTATGACCCCAGAGTGTTGAAGTAGACCGAGGCAATAACTTATTTCATCCCAGAACGTCATGTCTGAGACATGGTCATTGTCCCAGACACAGCTAGCATTTAAATACCAGAGTTCCATGTAAATGTACCTCAGTCATCTACCACATTGGTCGACGTCTGAGACTTTTACTTCTTAGTTCAGGGCTCCACCCATTCGAGGAACATCCCATATCTGAAAGAGCCTCTCGAATGTCTTTCGAGTATCTTTCTTTTGAGCAGTTTTGATTGATCAATCAATACATATGTATACTGGGGAAGGGTCAAGCAGCAGGTTATTATGATCTCTAACCATTTGTTAGGAATGACAAGATATTTATTTATCAGGCCAAAACCAGGGAGCTGTCCTACGACTGTGGTGTGTTCAACTTCGTTACACAGGTGATCAAGTGGTGACTCATATTTCTTGCCTCAATTTCTGGCAAGTGTGGACTTCAGATTAATATCCTTTGCGAGACATTACTTTGTTCTTATTTCGTAACGAAAGATATGACATCTGTAGATTTACTGGGTGGAGCGACAAGGAAAACCTGGGCGTTTCCTGGATGTCTAACACTAGTGCGGGCCTGGTAGGGATCTTTCCGTAATACAAGAAATTAGGATTCTACCAACTTCAGCCATCAACATGGTGCCCCAGACAGGTCGCAACACTAATCAGAGACAGAAAGAAGGTTATTTAACAGGATCGAATTTGGCTGAATGCATGAATTCGAGCCGTGTCAAAAGATATTTGCCCGGTCTCATGGAGAGCCGAGGACCTGCCAGCAACACGTTCTTGAGTCATTCAGGTACTCCTGACTACAAGGTAATTCAGCTTATCCACCAATGTTGTCGGTCGATCAATTCTTATTCGCTACTTGCCGCAGACATCGTCGTGATGACATCAGATTCAGGAGTCTGGCATATGGAAGGCAGCATTCATCAACTTTTGTATACTGGATGCAGCTACTTGATTTGAGAGTCCGATGGGTTCTTCAAATCGATCACTGAGCTTGGAGGTCGAACAGTCAAGGGAGCGTGGCACCCTGAAGGTTGGTAATACTGGAGTGGTTTCGAAAATATCCAGGTCGGCTGTCAGAAGGCGAGTCAATTTGTTCAAGGAAGCTCGACTTTTGTCTTTCTGTGAGGTGCCCTCCCCCAAGAAACGACATGTAAGGTGATCGGATAACGTTGTCAGAGAGTTTCAATTGCTGAACTATGATGTCTACCTATTCAAGAATCATTTCCCGGAGTAACCTCGGAGAGATGTCCTCAAACAAACACGAAACAATCTTTCCTAGAATAGTATCTACTGTTTGTCTACAGCAAGTAAGTCGATACATTTCTTTACCGACGAATTTACCATAATTCACAGTGTCACCTGGTGTCCCAAAACTTGTATTGCACTATGGCTCATCTGCCCTAGCAATCTGTCAAGCTCCGCCTATTCCTCTACCCACAACTCTTGACTACTCCCAAGAACACATCATCCGCGCAGAGCCTGGAACAGATCTCTGGCGTAAACCACCGACAGTCGATATAGATAACTCTCCAACACTCTTGATCAATGCCCCTATTGATCTTCAACGTTTCCACACCGCTCGCGTGACTCTTTCGGCTGATTGGAACACGCTGTACGATCAAGGAGGTCTAGTTCTCTTTATTCCTGATGAAGAAACTAAGAAGTTTGTCAAGACGGGCGTGGAGTTCGCTTTTGGAATGCCCCAAGTTGGCACAGTCGCTGCCAGCAGATGGGGTGATTGGTCTCTCGTCCCTGGTGCGGTGAACGGTAAAGTCACGATTCAGGCTGAACGAGAGGTCGATGAAAAAGGACAGAAGACATCCAGCCTGTGGATTTATTTAATTGACCCTACAACGGGGAGTAAGCTGGGTATTCGGGAGCTGACCTGGTGGTTCAGACATGATATTGAGGGTGGAGATCATGCGTCACAGGTTCTCCTTGTCGGTCTATACGCAGCTCGGCCAAAGGTTCCCAGTGGATCTGGCAGAGAGATGGAAGAACTTGAGGTCAAGTTCGAGGATTTCAGGGTTACATTGTTCGATGAATAAGGGAACAGATGATAGGAGTGTAATTCGGAAGGCTATTGTAATGTACTTGACAGTGTCTATCAATGAAGGCTTTCGTTTATACTAATTCGAAAACCCGCTAGTGTCATCGCCCTTGAGATGTCTACTTCAATTGCAGCTTCTCGAGATATCTTCTTGATCTACTGATACATAATCTCTATATCATCCAAGTCCTCACTGAGAGTGCCACCGCACCTTTCAAACCCCCTAAGGCCAGTCAGGGTCAGTAAAGGAGTTCCTCGATGCTTCATAAATCTGCAAAACTCGAGCAGCTGGTTGAACAAAGGATGATCCGAAGGTAAAACCTGGTTGATTGAGAAAATTAGGACAGTAAGAACTCGCAAAAACAGTCCATGAACGTTATATGTCGGAGGCGTAGACCCTGAGTCATTGGACAGCAACATGTTTCGATAAATGACAGACCAAGTCTGTAAATCAACGCCTGACAAGCGAATCAAACAATGGCTACTCCTCCACAATATTTCGCTTAGAAGATCCACGTTATCATATATCAGCTGGTCAGCGCAATGGTAGAGGTCGAGGCACGTGACTCGATGAAACACAGATCGGAACATAGGAATAATTCGTTTGCTCTGGAAAACAAGTAAGAACTCTGGGATCAGCGCGTCCATGAACACTGGGTGACCAAGTTCAATTTCAATGTGGGCTCCCTCACAAAATACGTCGTTTAGCTGATTGTCTCTCGGGAGTATTTTATCTCCCGGTAATAATTTACGAAATCCACAACACTCGACAGAATTCTGATCGATTGTAAGAACCGAATTTTGATGGAATAACTGGTTGACAGTGAGAGATTGCTGGATGATAGGTGAAATATGAGTGAGTATGTGTTCCATTTCTTCAACGCTGTCAATCGAATTGATCGACGGATAAACAAATAGATGAAAAATCCGGGCTATTTTGATATCAAGATGTCTGAAGAAATAAGAGACAGTTCTTTCACAATCTTTCAGGTAGAATTCTTCGAGATGCAAGGGATAAACCTTATTGCCATGATCGACTTCCGAACGCTCATATCTCCCAATTGAGTGAATGAGAGAGAGCTGTCGTAAATGAGGTAATCCAACAATAACTTCGAGCCACCTTGATGGAGACCAGATAGTATTTCTTGAGATATCCAGAGCTCTACTAATCCGGAGTTCTGTGAGATTTGTGAGTCCCAGGAGTTGAGGGGGACTTTCCAAAAAACAGCCATGAAGATGGAGCCTTTTCAAGAGAGGAGTCGACCCGGCAGAGGGAAAATCATCTGGCATCTGCATATGCCCAAGACGCGTTTGTGCCTGGACGTTAATAGCCTGTTCATTTGTGACTTGTTCATAAAAAAAATGAGCGATGCAAAGATACTCGAGTTTAGGCCATATCTTTGGAACAAGGTGTTCGCGCTTCCAAATATCGCAATTCATATTAAAAGCTACCGAATACGAAGTCAGCAGATTAGCATAACACATTTCCATCTCGAACTCCTTTTCGTCGACCCAATCGGGAGAGAGTAGACTATAAGTGATCCCGAGAGGCTTCGATCGCTCCAACATGAGTTGTCTCCACTCCACACGAGGATGAGATGGGTCAACGAAGTGTCGCCAAAGCGAAGGGCTTTGGATGAGGGCGTAACGCCAGGTCTTGCAAACCTGAGAAGCGTTCACGGTATCTTGGAGGGGGGCAGGTAGGATGTCATGTTTAGGTTGATGATCTCGCCTGCAACATCTAATCCGCTGGTCCAATCCACAATCAGCATTAATGTGGCAAATTTCTTCAAGTAGCTCAGCAGGTAGTTGAGTCGCAAGGGGTTGGTATTCCATCTAAAACGAGATGAGTATCAAGTAATATTTCAAAAGCAATCAACTCACAGAAACAGTGAGACCAATTGTTTGAGGAGAAATTGTGTTGCTTGAAGCACTTTAAATCCTCGGACGGAAGGGTCCGAACAATGGGTCGAACAATGGGTGCATATACAAGGTTTCTGCGATCCATGACGCATGATATAGAAATGTACACATGTCCAAGAACAAAGGCAATGTTCGTTCCACGCGTGCAAACATTCCTTGAGACTAAGAAATCTTCTCCGTAGATTTTGGACAGTTTGCCCTTTGTTCTGTTTGCGGTTCAGTGGAATATTATTCAAGTAGATCATGAGGAAAACCAGCGGATATATACCCCATTGTCTACAATTATTATTTATCAGGCGATAACGAACAGAACATTGGTATAGTTTAGAACAATGAACGAGATTGATATCAATTTCCAGCATGGCCGAGCCACAAACGGTCTTTGAATGATGCTTGAACAATGTTTCTGACATGCTTAGAATGACTCACCAGGAGCTCAAAGATGCAGAATGGTGATAGTTATGGCTAGGTCATGGTACTGTGATCTAACATCACCGCTTCCATCTACCCTTGGTTGCGTTTTTGAACTCCCCAAACTCCCAATTGAAACAATCCTTGAAACGTTGGATCAGCGAGACGATCTCAAAAGTTGAAGGAAGGTAATGACTTACGACACAGACACCATCTTCACCCTCAAGTTCAGCAGCTTTTCGAGGCTTCGGTACAGTGTCACCTTCCCCCCAATCAGCACCAAAAATCGAGTCTATAATCACTCTAATGGGATGGTTCGACAGGGAGACTCCCCATTTCAATTGACCGACAGTATCGTAACGTATCACTTCTCCTAAATGGCACCTGGATTCCATTGCATATCCAGCCAACGCACACCAGGAGCTGACCCCATTACAAGTGCCCATTGCGATTGGCTACCACAACGCATGAGAAAAGACAGGGAACGATGGAGATTGAGCCTACATCAGCGGTATGATATACATGTGTTATGTGCTGAAGGGATGGCTAGACATTTGAAAGATAAATCGCCGATCACCTTAATTACAGACCATTTCAACTCACTGGGAACGGGAGGTGCAATCTTCGAGCCGCCATTGCTTCTCCCGGTGCTTCAAAAGCGACGGTCGGTGCCCCGAACGTCAGGCCTATCAATGAGGCGAGAGCTCCTCCCAGGGAGTGTCCTGTACAGTAAGTTTCGAAAAGGCCCTTGACCAGGGTGGTGGCACTGGCATACCTACAATCCAGATGTTAGCTTCGGGATACATGAATGTGACATTATTGTAGAGGTTCTGTGAAATGGATGTCAAGTAGCAACCTCAAAAATGATGGAAAAACAAACAATTCCGACATGATAGAATAAACTCTCTGCTTGAAGTGCTGTCTGAACACAACTTTCCTCGCAGCGGTAACGACCATCATAGCAATCACAAACTGTACTCCATGTCGGGCCCACACGCGCACAGCAACATGAGAACAACAAGTTATCATTAAGTTTGTCCTTCTTTACGGTGGGTCCTCCACCCCCCGCTACCCATGGTCCAGATGTGCCCTTCACCGAAAGAACAACAGTTGAGTTATCTTCAGACACGAAGACATGGCCACGAAAACCGTCGTCAGAGGGATTCCAACCGAATGGGAAAGACTGGGTGAAACATCAAACTAGGAAAGGGAAGATATGTAAGCAACTGCGTACCTGGTTCCACTGGTGGGAGAGATCATACCAGTCTTGATCTGCTACTTGTATATACGCGTTCGCGGCCATTTTTGCCAGAGTTACCAACACATCCTTGCTGCTTACATCCGGGCCGTCTACTCGATCCTCCAACCAATCCAAGACCGTAGACTCACCATATACCCTTGAATGTTGACGGGCTGTTTGGAAGGGGCCCAAAGATACCCTAGGTATGGTTAACCTCCTTGTCAAGGGAATTTCTATTTTAAAGGAATGGTGCCCAAGAGCCTGTACGTGTTTAGGATTTCTGACGTTGGCAAAGAGAATACCATTGGAGGGTGTAGACATATAGACATGTTGTAGGTTAAATGTCAGAGGGTTGGCCTTTCCTGGAGGGTGTAATAATGTGAATGAGGATATCAATGCATAGAGTGTTGATGGTAAGGTCCAGTACATGAATACAGAACAAACTGACTCCTGCGTGAACGAGGCTGTAGATTGCCTTCACGTGACTTTTATTCATAGGCAACGGAGAAATTATAAGCGGCAGCGGTTATTAGAAGTGATGGTTGTGTCTTGAATTCAAGAAGACCGATAATACTGCAGATGGCAATTAAGGAGACCAACAAACCAGTAATGGACTGACTCAGGGTCGAAAATAGCACACGGCCAGCTCCATCACATGTTGAATACAAAAAACTGCAAATTAGTGAAATGAAGATTGGATAGCAAATTCGTTGCAAGCTGGTTTCATTAATAATATATCGCATTCGAGTCGTCGCTAAACGACAACGGACAAGTGAATGGATTCATGCAGCAAGAACCTAGATTTGATGGTTTGTAGAGAATGAAGGGGTAAACAAGCAAAACGAGAATTGAAAACATATATAATAATACAAAATTCAATGATCAGATGCAATCCAGCACTTGATGGACAAATAGACTCGACATCAAACCTAAATAGCTACTTCAATGGTGGTATCAGAAACCCCCAATCTTCAGGTTCATGTCGAGATCAACGTCCGGTATATTTACAATATCAGGTATTGTTCGATCGTCCATGTCCAGGTTGGCGGCAGAGATCGACGTCCGGCCCAAAGGCGAGATCGTCCCGCACGATGGAGAAGCAGCCCGTCCACTTGGACTAAATTGAGACTCTTGCCGATCCATCAACATCTTCACTAGTAACTGTTGCGGATTGGTTATTCGTAGCCTCTTCTGCGTTGGGCTCCTGGAAGGATGTGAATCAATTCCCGTCGTATCTTCAATCTTCAACGAAGGGGTTATCGGCACGAGGATGGACTTGCCAAATCCATCTTTTTCTGTTTTCCAGCCCTTTTCGGCAAGCTTCAGACGCAACAATGTGGCAATTTCTCGAACCTTCTCCCTCAGCCGCCTCGACTTCCGCCTAGCAATCATGAGCTTATTCCATGCCTCATTTACATCCCTGGTGTTACCTCTGGATATACTCCTGATGAATCGCTCCTCTTCTTCCAGAATGCTCTCCATTGACTTCGCTGCGCCTTCCCGCTCTTTTGTTCGTTTCATCACACCATACATCCTTCTTAACTGGTCGTCTCCACCTATCTGCGAATCTATCATGTTTGCATCCAACGAATCGCATGGTTCCGGGCTTGGTGATCTTTGACTAGGATGAAGTATTGAGCCATCTTCCACAATCAGGAGACGGGGTTGGAGAACCGGCAGACAAGCAGAATTTCGACCAGGTGACGCCAACTCAAAAGGAATCAGACTCTCGTCTGTATCTGCACCCGGCAATGATTGTAAGGTCAGCCCTGGGGACTCAGGAGTTGGGAGTACAACAGTATCATCAAACGTTTCTTGCGTTGTTTTAGATAAGGTCAATGGTACATCAAGATCATCATCAGGAAGATCAGCAAAAGAACCACGACGGGAGGGCGAGGGTGGCGGAGCTAAATTGACCAAGGAGCTCGGGAAATCAATATCCGTATCACCAAGATCATCCAACTCAGGTAGACTGCTATTGCGGATAGAAGGAGAATACGTTGGGTGAAACACAGTAGAACCAGTGTACTGATCCTCTAACTGGTGTGCTGTTTGCTCTGTCTCGTGGGGTTGTTCTATAGGTGACTGTGTTATAAAGGGCGACCCGAAACCAGGGGAGCCATAAGATTTATCCCCGCTCTCAATCGGATCTAAGCCCACTTGATCATGGGAAATTGGAGAACTACAAATGGTAGTCGAAAAGAGGGGATCACTAATTATGGGATGAGTATCGGGGCCATCCAACCGTTGAAAGTTCAAAAATGATGGGGCAGAAAAATCATGTAGCGAGGTGAGTCCAGTCTTGACCGAACCCCCATCATTGAGATAGTGGCAGTCAGGATTAGCAAACAAGGACGATAAGCTATCACCGAGCTTCTCATGAGGCGATTCAAGTCCAGAAGACGGAAGACGAGGAGGAGAAAGTGCACGTGAAAAACACTCGTTCAATGAGGGAAAAATAGGCGACAGGGAAGGTGGAGAATTCAAAGTGCCGAAGCTACTTTGGCTGCTCGGGGTGAAATCATCAAGGAGGGGCGGGGGGGAATTAGGTATGTCTTCCTGATCAGGTAGGCCATGAGGCGGCGAAAAGCAGCCTTCAATTTCACCTTCAATGATTGGCAAAGACATTATTGATGTTGGAAGAGTTAATGGTGGAGAAAGAGGTGTTTCGCAATTAAGGAATGAGTGGGTCAAGACCACCGGTGAGTCTAGAGTCCCACCAAAATAGCACGACGCAGGATTTGGATAAGAGAAATGCCGACACGATGATTCCACGTCAGACAGAGGCTGAACGCGTGAATGTTTTTCAGGTTGGAAATTCGTTGGAAGTGGTGGAAGACAAGTGCTAGCTATTTCACTATGATGGGTCAATTCTCGATTCCGATAAGAATGTTCAGGAGATTGTTGAAAATTCTTCCGAGATAAATTTAGTAGTGAAGAATGAATGTCCGTAGTTGCAGAATAGTAAGGAGAAAATATTTCACTGAGATATTGGCTGCATGGAGAATGTTCATGAGATGCGGTAGCAAAGATCGTGGTATCTTGGTGAGCCATGGATATTACTCTGAAGACTATCAATTTGGGTTTGGATATTATTATAAGGACGTACATATTGAGAAACAACCTGAAAGCATAACAGCAGCTGTAGGTAGAGTCAGTGTCGTTGCAAACTCGTCCTCAGCTTATGTCATCAATACCATACACAGCCCTCTCAGTTTTCCGTGACAGGGGTGGCCACGAGGCAACCTCGTGCTCAATCAGCATTGTGGTCTTATCCTTGATGTGAGCATGGGGTTGCCACACCCAAGACAGCAGGACTGCGCCTTCAAGATCCACGTTGATTGTAAAAGAGCATAGACCCCAATACATGCCGATGCGCTGCCGATGCGCTGTGGAGTCACAGAAGAAATCCCCAAAATCAAAATCCCAGATGTGGAGGCCCAGTGATGTTGAATACTTTCGTGGAACTAGTATTAGGACCCACCAAGCATCCAAAGTAATAGCTTCAGGGGATCCCAAGTATATTTGCAATAATAGAATGAATATACTTAGGATTTCCAACCAGAATCCTGTTCTGACCTGCCACTTACTCAGTGTCCTCAACATTTGGGGTAAAGGACCTCACTCATGGATTAAAGTATGATAACAGCTGAAGCCATCTCAGTCACCGAGTTCAAAGGTCTCAGGATCACCAAGGTGTTCGGCATGTGAGACGTTCATTGTCCCTAATAGTGAAGGATCCTGAGGTTAGCATGTCCGAGGTTAAGAGTCCAGTAACAATTATGTTTGAATAGTGTTCAAGTAATGTTTAAATATAGTGCTGGGGTAGGCCCTAACAAGAACTAGTGATTTAATTCACCACCAAGAGTGTACAATAGTAAAAGCTCTTGAATTATTATTGTCAAAAGTTCTAGGGTCCTTTGTACTCCCACTGCCCGAACCTTGATTTGCCTCAACTGTACAGCGTTTTTGCTTGACTTAGGAACGGATTCTCAATTCAAACTAAAAAATGAGAGATTGTAGAAAATACATTCTGAGTACAAAGAGAGACCTTATCAGAGAACTGAGTGACAAGCAGAGTTAATCAGACACAATGACGAACCCCAGGACGGATCGAGTAAGCTATGAGTCGTATTACCGTGCAACGGGGCGTATTTCGACGGCCCGAATTCTCTAAGATACTTACTATCTGTATTCCTCGACTCATTATGATTGATCCAGCGACTCTTTCCATGAGGACTATCTGCCTAGTATGCGCTCAAGGCACGTAGAATTATATTAGTATGGTAAGGAAGCACAAAATCCCAAATTCGCCCATAAAGTACTGGGCAATGATTAGTTAGATTAAGGAGTGTAAATGTTTATAAGTAAACGAGCGGATGGGACTTAATCAAAAGACAAGGGTATCTATAAGCAGTCAGGAACCTGAGACTGCAAATGAGCAAAGAGGTCAGAGATTTGGAAGCAGAACTTGCCAAAAACACAAATGACAGTGCCCTCAACACGATTGAAACCGACCCACGAAGTCTGGGCCTGGCTTTACCTGCCCCTCGACCAGAGATCAATCTGGCCTTTGATCTCCAACTCCCAGAGCGGATTCTGATTCCTTAGGGATTCTGACATCCGAACAATTATGGATAACCGGGAACCCAAGACGCCTCGGAGCCAGCCAAAGGCGACTTTTTGCGCATTCGGACACAATCTCCATCTCCACCAGGAGTCGAGACCTCCGGCCTTGATCTACCTTTCGAACGATACCTGTACCGGAACCATAAGGACGCAGCGATCTGCTCCTGCGTTATGATTGGTAAATGGGACGGAGCCGGGAATTGAGAAGACGAGTCCGGAGATAGGTTTGATCTTCGAACGTCAATGTCCATATCCAAATCGGCCTCCTGGTTAAATGATGTAGATTGCAACGGCGTCATATCCAACCATTGTGGACTCATTCCGTTGCTTAGCAGGTGGGACCGTAGTCGGCTCAGTAAGAGTGACTCCTGCGCATCAAGCGCGGAGGTACACATTGGGTCAATGTCAATATCCATGAACTTCGGCATATTCATCAGAGACTTTGCAGCTTCATCCAAGTCCCGTTGTAATCGCAACCAGGCGATACTGCGGTATACAGTACACAGAAACCGTAAATCTGTGTTTATTCTCTTTGATTGCCTTTCCTTTCGTCGTGAAACAGCTAGCAAGTTGAAGGCTGTCTTTGTTGCTGAGGAAGTCAATAATCTCGAGATATTCGCTTTCCTGGCGCGTTTCCGAGGTGGTATTGATGACAGTTGATCCGGCTCGGACTCGACTTGCGAAGAGCACGGAAGTATACAAGACTGCAACGATCTAGCAGTAGAGCGCTTTCTGCGAAATAACGAAGGCTGTGACCGCAGCCGCGGACGAGGACTAAGGCTCGAAGGAGAGTAATTCGTTGGAGATGTGGACGTCAGAATTTGTGCAGGCGATGAAGGAAAGGGAATGACGGCAGGGGAAGGAGGAAAGGGAACGAGGTTCAGAGATTCCGAGCTACCGTGTGCAGAAATAGAGACACTTGTAAGAGAAAGAGTACATGTCGGTGCTGCTTTTTGAGCCAAGGCAATGCACTTTCTTTTCGACTCCTGCGACGAGATTCGACGGTTCGTTGGGGTGAGTAGAGGTATAGAATATGACATAAATGGAATCAGATGATAAGTCTCAGTCTCGTCGGGAGTGATGGCCAACACTTGAGTCACACAGATGAAGGAAGACAAATATGGCACCTTGCCATGATATATATACAATGGAGACTATCACATGACTTCCCACCGTGTTTCTATGAGCAAATCACCTTTGACTCGCTTACATCCGGCCTGCAAGAGGGGGTAAAGGTAAGGGTAGCCGCTGACCTTTCCTAGAGTTACTCTTGGTGGGCCTTAGTAGCAGGATCTTCAGTAAGCTTGAGAATTATGCTTTCTTGTTTCCAGTGTTTGATTTCGTGAATATACTTCGAAGCATGGATGTGACATATGACAACGCTGTCAATTGCACGGAACTATCAAGCCGCTGAAAAGTGCCTACCCACGATCGTGTGAGTGTTGAACATGCTTCACTCTCAATTTCTCCAATTACCTTTGCTTTTCGTGTTTCCGACAGTTCTGAGCAAGATTTTCTCTGATATAACAGAGCTCCAGTCACCATCAGATTATGACTTCATTATCGTCGGCGGTACTTCTTCTTTTTGCAATTTTTGATTCTTAGCCTAATCCGCTGCTTACAGGTGGGACTGCTGGTCCTGTGGTGGCAAATCGACTCTCTGAGATACCTCAACTTAAGGTGCTACTCATAGAAGCAGGCCCCTCGTAAGTCCGAAAAAGGATGACAATGTACTGAGTTTTCACTCCGTTCCAGTCATGAAGGTGTTGAAGTGTCTGAAGCACCTGGACTCATGCTTGAAATGTTTTCGGGCATGTACGATTGGAATTACACGACTATTCCCCAACAGACAATAGGTCAGCGGACATTACAGTACCCAAGAGGTCATATTCTTGGCGGATGCAGTGCACATAGTGAGAGTCCTGCTCCTCCTTGTCACCATCATCTCACGCTCAAACAGACTCTATGTTCTGGTCTCGAGGGTCCTCCGAGGACTGGGACCGCTGGGCCCGTGTGTCCAAAGACCAAAGCTGGTCTTGGAATAACATCCTTCCTCTGATGTTGAAGGTACTCTATCTTGTTGTCTCATGGTAAATTTTTGACTGTCAGGAAAGAACGAGCGCTGGACAGAACCTGCCGATCAACACGATCAAACGGGGGAGTTTGACCCTACCATCCACGGTTTTCATGGGATGGTCGGCGTATCAACTGCTGGGTTTCCAACAGAGATTGACTCTCGTGTTCTTCAAACGAGCAAGGAGCTCACCGAATTTCCCTTCATCAATGACTATAACTCTGGTTGTCCTGTAGGCCTAGGTTAGTTCTTTGAACTTTTTCAGGACTACACTCTCAACTTTTTGGCAATTCAGCCTGGTATCAAGGGAGTATAGACCAAGGCATCAGGAGCAGTGCTGCGACTGCATATCTGGCTCCTCGGTATCTCAGTCGTGGGAATCTTGATGTTCTCACTAATACCAGAGTGGCGCGGATCCTCCAAACCTCCGGTAATGCCAAGGATTTCAGGACCGTAGAACTAGGCAGAAGTACTGGTGAGAATTGATGGTTTATTCTCTCGTTTTTGTGTTTTAAGAGTCTCGTTAGATGGGTCTCTTCTGCAGCTGACAGCTAACAAAGAAGTCATACTCTCTGCGGGAGCTCTCAATACCCCGCAGATTCTCTTACACTCAGGGATTGGTGACGAAATCGAGCTACAGAATGTCGGAATAGCACCCTTACACTCTTTACCAAGTGTTGGTAAAAACATGACAGACCATCCTTACGTATCTGTGGTTTGGACAGTCAACTCTACTGTTCCTCAGTACGTGATCTGCTTACTGGGAAGATCTTCCTGACGCTTTTGTCGCAGAATGAATGCAACTGTTGCTTTGGAAGAATGGAGACATAATCACACCGGTCCGTACTCAATGAGTCCTACTGCTTCCAATCACATTGCTTTCCTTCGGCTACCTAATGACTCCTCCATCTTTCAAACTACCACGGATCCTGCTGCTGGCCCGAACACTCCCCATATGGAGCTAACACCTCTTGTGAGAGGTACTATTACTTCGTTGTAGAACCGAATTCTGATTGCTCCATAGCACAGTGGAGGGTTGGAACAGACCGTAGACGGCACATTCGTCAGCATGGGGATTACTTTCCTCACTCCAACTTCACGTAAGTTTGAATTCTATGTAGGTATTCAACATCAATTATGATCCTTCCCAGGCGGATCCCTTACTGTATCTAGCGCGGATCCTTTTGATCCCCCACAGATTGATCTAAACCTTCTTGCCTCTGAATTTGACATTTTCACCTATCGTGAAAGTGTACGAGCGTCTCAACGCTTTTTTTCAGCGCCTGCATGGAAAGATTATGTCGTCGCACGTCATCAGCCTCCTCCAAACGCAACTTCCGACGAAGAGTTGGATACATACCTTCGTGAAAACACAATTTCCGGGTCGCATGCGTCCGGGACATGTGCGATGTCCGCGAGCGATGCACAATATGGTGTTGTTGATCCTGATCTCCGTGTCAAAGGGATCCGAGGTCTGAGGGTTGTTGATGGATCGATCATGGTAGGTTTTTTCCTTGTCCGCAAAGAGGTTATTAATTTGGTCTGGTTTGATATTTATAGCCATTCATTCCCGCTGGTCATCTGCAAGTTCCTGTTTACGTGATTGCGGAAAAGGCTGCGAATATGATTAAGTCTGATTTGGTTTATCAATTATGATAGCGAATATTTGCGACGTTTCCATTGGTTCAGACTTACATTTACATTGCATGCTGATGTTAGAGATTTTCTGGAACAGCACCTCCAACTTCTGACTCAAGTTCCCGTCAAGACATCGAAGCTACTACCATCATGGACTTGGACTTCTATCCCTGTCAAAGTACAACGTGCTGCCCACTAGGTCAAAAGATTTTGATACTACATATACAGTATCCAGTGTACTGCTGAAATGATGTGAGACACAAACTTATTGAAGTTGAAGTTGAGACAATATTGATATGTGAGTTCCTGTCACGGGTTCATGTGCTTGATGTAATTAAAACACCCCTATCTAATGAGTAGCACTCAAGCAATTGCCATTGGCTGAGGACATCCCTATCTAATAACAAACTTGATAGCAAATGATAGGTGATATCCAATAAGAATCTAAGGATGTAGTATACATTTCTGTTGCATATGGTCAGGTTAACAAATTATCTTGTCCAAAGTGTAAAGGGACCTCTTCTTTATTCACCTTGTTCCATACCTTCAGATATTCAGGCACTCCCTCATAAGCACCAAGGGTTAGAGTGCAGTACCAAGGCGACTACATTAATTCCTCAGACAACACTGAACAGGTGACAACTTCCACCCTGATACAGACCCCACCACCTAAGAACGTGATCGAGGACAAACGATCACTAGTACAGCTCCAAACCCCAACTACAAATGGAGCTGCCCACCTACATTGCCGATTAGTCGGAGAGAGAATAAATGTACAAAAGGGAGGAACTTACAAGACTATTCCTTCAGCCGTTGACTAAGGAGTTGACGTCTGAGAATAACTATACCATCAGATGCGGTAGTGAGACTATGCCTAGTGTGTCGATCCCATCCTCTCATGTTCCTTGTTGTGTAGTGTGCCAATCCATCTTTTAATACCTTGGATTGAAGAGACATGCTGAGATTTCTCGCCTCAAGCATTAATCCTAGAGTGAACTTTGACTTAAAGAAACCTTGATATAACCTTGTTGAAACACCTGATTCAGATGTCAAGCAACTGACAGCACAAGGATATCAGTTATCATTAGGTCATAGTTTTACAAGTCTCAGTTGTCAACACTGCGGAATGACGACTGAGGTGCTAGAACAAAACGAAGGCAGTTAAATATGGTGAATTACTCAGGAACTGATGCAGTAGCACTAAGGTCTAACCATGATTGGGGAGGTCTTCGACTGACTGCGACGGTCCACTACAACAGATGGTATTATACTGGAGTCTAAGTCATGACATCTTTTGTATCCTTCTGCCTTGCCAATTGTATTATTCTCCTAGGTCTTGCCAGAGTTGAAATTGGAATGCAGTCTCAAGGTCAGACACATACTATGTATAGAAGATCATGGAGCATACCTGCTCCTTCCAGACCCTGACCGAGGATGAGTGTAGGACCACCGACCATGAGTGTAGTAATCCAGATTTTCCCTGCAGCAGAAATGGATAGGTCTGCGTTTTGTTGACAATGGATGGGGCTTCCCAATGACAGTTATGGCGAAATTTGACGATGTCAGTATTATACTCCAGGACCCTATGGGATTCGTTAGAGGGAGGTAAAGACATCAGTGTGTTCGGGGGAAGCTTGAGCCCGAATTGAGCAGATTCAAATTTTTCTTGTTTAATGATGAGAGTGGCACGTGTTGCAGGGCCAAAAAATCGACCGAAGGTGTTGCCACTGTAGGTAGCAACCTGAACAGTAGTCGGAGCGGCGATCGCCGTAGTGCTAATTGTCCCAGGTGCAAGCTGGGCAAGTGCCATAAGGGACAGTGAGGCCAGGAAAGCAAGCTTGAACGTGCTGCTGGCATGCTTTGAAAGACAATGTAAGGTACGGTGGAGCAATCCAGAGTTGATAGTTGACACTCTGCCAGTGGTCCCAGGAACGATTTGTTCCAATTGAACAGACCACTCTCGACTGAAAGCATCGATGGTGATGTTTCCACCAGCAAGAACTGCCAGACTATGCCATACGATGAAGATGACAGCGAAGCCACCTTTAATTTCAGATTCGCTGAATCTGAACGTGAGGGGTAATGGTCTGGCTAAACACACAGAGGCTAAAATGATGAAACCAGCTTCAATCAAACAAAATAGGAAGAGATGGAAGCGAAAATTGATTATAGTCTTTTTACCGACGATGAACCGTGGTTCAGATGTGGCACTGCGTGGATCATGTTCTTCATCATTTTGCATGAGACTCGCTGGTTGCAATTCAGATGTCGAGATAAGATTCATGATAAGGGCAGCTTATGACAACAACAGGAGAGTTATACATTTCTTGTCCTGTGGAGATACCATTAGAGACCAGTGTTTAGGCAGTGCTAACAGCATCACGGTCACGGGAATCACCAAAAAGGTAGTTCCTTTCTAAGAGACTGTCATGCGACTCCAACCAGTAATCGAAGACATACTGCTAGAAATACTAAGTATAGCTTGATGTCTATCTGTTCATTACCCCAACAGTCAGTAGAAGGAAGGGAGGACCAGAAAACATACATGGTATTTTGGTTCGGGTAGATAAAAACAAAACAACAGGAACAATTCAGATCAATCGCAACGACAACAGAACAGGTAAATCTATCATTTGACCCTTTGTTCATAGGAGCATCGAAACCGATCAAATTTCAAGCTGATAGTGCTCGCGACCGTTAGTGCGTCCCTTCTGCAACGTCAACCATATATTATAAGCTTACTTGAGCTGGTATGTTCTGGAATGAACTTATTCAAAAAGTAAAATTTAAGATTCATCCAAGAAGTTCATTTCAGAATTTCAGTGATACATTTGTATATATCTCATTATCGCAAAACTTATCTGAATCATCGAGTGCACAATAAACCTTCCTCGTTCATGTGATTCATCTGACAATCTCCATCTCCAACCATATTCTAGACATTTTCTTGTTCTTCTTTCCATTCTTTATGCTTTTCCTCAACACATGCAGAACAAAGCCCATACTAAACCTCTGATTCGTTCTAGTGTTTCAATCAGCCTACACACTCTGCCAGTGTCTCAATGGCAGGTGAAATGACACAAGTCATCCAAGTGTCTGCAGATACATCCGTACAGCCCATATGAAGAGTGGTAGCCGGAGTAAAGGATCCCAGTTGGCCGAATGCGATGTTAGATTGTGTAAGAGTCTAATGACGAGGGTTATTGATCACTTCACTCCGATATCTCTTCTCCATACCGGAAGTAGAGGCTGAAAGAACGTTGACTAATGATGAATGGGAGATCATAGTTAAGATATATTTACATGACTCGGAAAGAAATGCAGACTGAGAGGTCATTTGCGGGTCCTCAACCACGTCATCTCTGAGGTCGGAATCTACCGCAACCATGGAATAATACAACGCAATTTTGAGCACCTATGCCCGACCTTCTGCACAGTCTACCAGTGGAAGAAAAAGCATACTGACAGAATTCAGAAATTTCTAGCAGTTGCAACTGCTTCGAAGAGATTGACTTTTGGGATCTTAGATGGATCCATACTGCATGTCAAGCTGCTGAGGACCAGTCGAGCGTAGCATGGCAAGGATGTGTTGAAATGACGAATCAGATGATAAGGGACTCGAGAAAAGAAGTTTAAGGTGAACATGGACATCAGAGATACAATAGCAGATTGGACAATCATTTTCCTCGCCAGGTATTTTTCTCTTGTCGTTGGTAGCTGCTATTAAGAACACGAGCTTAAGTCGTGAGAAGATATGGGGACCATTGAAACTCAGCAAGCAGATGAAGACGAGGTTTGCAATTCAAATCTCAGCGACTGTCTACTATGGCCAAAGTTCACTCGCATACTGATCTACTAGAGATTTTGAGAGAATGGCACAGGGCGTCCCCTTCGGAGCGTCCTGCGCCATTCCCAGGACCTTTGGCTGGAAAAAACAAGTTAACGTCATGGCTGGACGACATCAGTGCGCGTGCTGTAATGCACAATATATGCCGACAACAATGGGCTAATGCAATCCTTGCATGGATCCCTGCCACCCCTGAGGGGGGAAATGGATTTAAGCAACGACTGTTGAAGTTACTCAGGGAGAATGATTCATGTCAGTCGGGGGATGTGAAATTTTGGGAATGGGATTTTTTCAAGCATTGGTTTTTCCACTTGTGCGGTAGGCAATTTGTGAAAGTAACTGGTTATGATTTGTTTCTGAGAGACCATAAAGGGGAGAAATTTTACGGTCAATATTGCCAGGCCTGATGAGACAACCGATACTAATAATTGTCTAGCTATAATATCTGCAGCAGCCGCAAGCGCAATTGCACTTCCTGCAATCGGGCTCCCGCTCCTTGGGGCAGTAGGTTTCACATCTGCTGGTGTAGCTGGAGGTGATTATCTAGGTTATGATTGAACCGGGTGATCGGACTTATGATGGTTATCTTAAGGATCAATCGCTGCTGGTGTTCAGTCTACAATTTATGGAGGTGCTACTGGAGGTATCTTCTCTCTCTTGCAGTCCATTGGGGCACGAGCTGCTTTTCCGATGGCCTGGCATGCTGCTGCTGCTGCTCTTGGAGGTGCTACTGCTGCAATCAGAGATGGAGATAGTTCACAAAATCATGATATTGATGATTTTACAGCAGATATCGGCCTTTAATCACTCGATCGTTGTCTTAGATTCTTACTGGCTAATATCGCATTGAACTGCACAGTCGCATCATCATATTTTTTGTTCCTCCAACGTAGTTGTACAGTAACGTGAGGAGTAACTCTACGAACAAAAGGCTCACTTGGGACCTCCACAACCCGTTGATCCATTTTCTACATTCCAAACATAGGCATCTGATATTGAGTCTTCACCCTTGCAGAATCGGTATGACATGGTTATAAATGACAATCATGATCGCCAGTAACCCTTTTTTTATTGACGTGGACCGCAGCCGTCTCTGAGGATAAATGACAAGATTGCTGAACTTATCTTATCCATTTCAAAGTCATTCTTTAATCCTTTCCGCCCGCCAACTTTCGGCGCTAGCAAAGTCGCCAACTGGAAATTCTGATATTCTGATTACTATTTTGTTCCCAGGTAATGGGCGTTTCCTCAGAGCCAAATTGAGGGAGTGGATGCTGTTGCCACTTCTGTCTCATTCTCGAAAATGCGACGGCAAAACAGCACGTTCACCACTTACTAGCCCGATTTGTCAGCAACCAGATTGGGCAATCCAACCTCAAGTGTCTCTGCCAAATGTTCAAATTGAATATTGCTGTCACCATTATCCGGATGAAATACGATAATTACATCCAGCAGTGGCGTAGTGAATTCAGTATTTTTTTATTATTATTGATTTCAACAATTTATAACGCGGTGTACGCACACAGTCCGTGGTAGTCTACTGACTACAGGGTCCTAGCCCTGTAAATATGAAGCGAAGAAACCAGACTAGCAGACAGAGAAAAAAAGATAAAGAGAGACTAGAATTTATGAGTGAGACAGCAAGGGCATACTCCGAAGCGAGCAGGTGAGGTCCTGTCGGTGCCTCCTGTGGGGGGGAGCTGAAGTTTGCATTGTCGTTGATGGACTTGGGGTTCGTCTGGGTAGTGTGAAAATGAACGCAGTGGGGTTGGACGTGAGAAATTTGATGAGATCACCTAAGCACGGGTGAGGCAGTGTGACACGATCTTTTGTGAATCTGGGGCATTCTGTCAAGATGTGAGCTCGCGTTTCGAGGTCCACCTCTCCACGTGGGCACACTGTTGGTTCTTGGGGGTGGAACCTTGCCTTGTATTCGCCGGTAGGGGCGTGGTTTAGTATCGCTCTCGTGGCTCTTTTAAATCTTTAATATTAAATATGTAAATCATTTTGTCAGCACATAGGGTGATAGAATGACCAAGGAGAGATAGCCATGTTCCTCCTTTTGCGTATGTTGGGCAGGCTTCATTTTGTTTGTCCTTCTTTGTAGCAAGAAAGTGTCAGCCCCTGGTGTTGCCTCTGGAAAAGTCTGTGATCCATTCCTCAAGACACTTTTTACTGTTCTCTTGGCTCAAAGCATCATACAATGTTTGCATTTGTTCTTGAACTGGACAGTGGGTTCTAGTCACTTCATTGTGGACCTCAGCATGTATAAACCACCTGGCATTGCTTGGGCAGTCCCAGAAATGAAGACTGCCCTCGGGGTGAGTCTCAAAGTGCGATCTGATCAGTCTTGAAATTGTGATAGAGTGTCCTTGACCTGAATGTATGGCCATGTCCACTGCTCTCTTGGCTGCTGGGAAGCAGTAGATTACAACTATGTTTGGGCACCCTGTTGTTGCTTTGGCAATAGCAAGACCGATTGCAAAGAGTTCGGCATCTACCGAGGTCACTCGTCCAGCAGGGGCTTTGATTGATGCAGTTTGGAACCCTCCCACCCAGCATGCTGCTACTGCAACAGCTTGCCATTGGTTAGTGGTTGGGAACGTGAGATCCGTAAGTCGACCAATTCCTCAAGATAGCACATGACTCTACCCTTTACGTCTTCCAGGTAGAATTCATGAACATAAATCTTAGAAGTAGTGCAGGGGATATTTTTCAAAGACGTATTATAGCTAATAATAATTAAAAGATAGACAAAGTATTGTAATATAATTCCGGGTCTCCAAAATTTCACGTGAACTTTTGCAAGATACCCAATTGATGGTACCATGTATCCAATCTAGTACAGACTTATTCCTATGATGAGGTGATGAACAGATGCAGAAGCATACCTGAGTTGCCAATCATTTTTTACCAAATCGAGCTCACAAATTTCACATACGTATTTTGTAAAATACCGCAACAAGCAAGCAGGTGTTAAGGCGTAGTAGGCGAGATACATAGCGGTACGCTACTAACTACACTCGAGCCTCAGGGGGTCGGCTGGGGTTGTTCCAAAGTAGTTGGATCCTCCATGGGGTTCAAGAGACCAGGAGCATATCTGCAATTGCGTCCTACGTAGGTCAGGTTCCTGACGGATGATACTGCCCAAATGATTAGAAAACCAGACAAGAACATATTCAAAAGAGGCTGACATGAATGAAATTGCAAGATAGAACAACGATCGAGCCCAGCGGCTGACAGGCATGAATTATAAGAATCTCCTCTTGCAGAGATTTGCTCAATCTTGTCATCGCGACGATGCAGCTCCGGATCGTTGCAATCATAATCAAGTTCTTTGCAATCCAATTTACCGCCGCTCAACAACTGGGGCCGGATGCTACAGCAAATGTTCAAGACCATGTTGGTGATGCTCCAGACATCACCACACTGCCGATTGTGACTGCCACTGCTCCCGCCATCACCCCAAGACCGACGCGCAAGTTCAGTTCACCCCTCCCACCGTGTGTGCTAGAGTGTTTACAGAAAGCTGTTGATTCGTCAGGTTGTGGCAAGTGCGTTGTCCCAGTAACTGTTTTTCATTTTAACGTGGAAATGGTCTCACACTATGTCGATAGAAAAGCGGTTGATTCTGAAAATTGTGCTTGTGTTAATCCGGTATACCAAGTGACCAGCCGTTCGTGCATCAAAGAAACATGTTCCGATTCCGACCAAGAGTTGGCCAGCCACATTCAACAAAAGTGTAGTGAAAGTGAATACATTTTCCATTGTTGTTAGTTTTATGACTCATAATGGCGGATGTAGACAAGGAAATTCGTCCAGCTTTTCGCCCACCAACAGCCGTACCCCCGATGGCATCATTGACCACAAACATGATGGCAGTCATGACTGATCAAGCTAGAAATGAGGCATACTTGAACAAAGGGAGTGTCGAGATGGAGCTAGCAATGGGTGCTGGTATTCTAGGTCTCGTCTTCGCTCTGTGAGATGGCTATGGTTACTGTCGCAGCATGACTACCATGATGCTATGATAAACTTTTCGAGTGATCGGTATGGTAACTTCATGATAGGATGAGCAAAATTGATTTATTGATTCCACACTGGGTGTTATACATGAGCATCTACAAACAAGTTTAGCTAACAAATAGTCAATGGAATATCAGAACGAGGGTTAATCCTAGGGGAAAAGCACAATACATGTAATGCAATACAGAGGAAGCATCAATGCTACGATAGCATAGCAAGGATAGAGTTAGTACAGTGAGAGGCTATGTGGGATGTGCTTCAGGTCGATATCTCGTGCATCGACGATGAGGGTGTTTTTGAGAGAAAAAAGAATCAGTAAGTGAATCCATCGTCCCATGTTTCTACATACATAAATGATCACCACGTTGTTCAATATCATGAACCTGGAATACACACCTTCTGTTATGCTTCTCCACGCAAGGTATAAGACTCCTACAGATGCTGTCTCCAGGACTGTTGCAATGAAGGAACCATCGACTTTCTGATTTGAGCTCTGATGGAGGATAGTCAACCTGGAAAGGTAGATAGGAAAGAAACTAATGACACACTCGGCAAATGACTCTACTCAACAAGAACCACGCCAGTTGTGCAAGCACGAAGAGCGTTGCTGAGATAAGATAATACCACATTGGCCTCGTCTCGTTAAGGACATGAAGAACAATGGCAGACATGACAGCAAGATAAATTATGATCGCACTAAAGTAGACAGCTATTAGTTCCATCTAGAGCAAAAAAGGGGAAGAGGATGTGGAACCCACACCGGAGGCCATATATTCATCAACACAAACAACGGTATACTGCGAATTCGCTCAGGAGGGTTTGAAAGACCGCCAAGGGTTTCCGTAATGCCGAGAGCGATGTCAAGGCAGATGTAAAGAGTGCCACCGAAAAGGATCAAGGAGACAATTGACAGCGGCTATAGAAAAGCGTGAACAATGTGATGAAAGCCATAGAATTGACGCACCGCGATACTGGCCATGGTACCATCTTCTACCCATTGCGTTGCAACAATAGCATTAGCAATGAGAATCCAGAAAAGAGAAACCACGAGTGCAGCATGGATGGCGGTGAAAACAACAAGAGACATAGAGCCCTGTGGCAAGAGGGACGTGTTGGTGATGATTTGTAGGGGGAGAGTAAGCAGGTACACGATGAGAAAGGTTCTGAGCTCCCAGCGACCTACAAAATAGAAAATTTCGGAAGAATTTCACTAATCGCAGAGACTCACCAACAGCAGCTTTTCGACGGTTGCAAAGAAAGATAAGGAGAGCAACGATGAGAATACTCACACCGCATGCAGCGATGTTGGCAACATTTGAAATAGACCCATCGTATCCTATTCGAGGGATTCCACATTGAGGATTGACACCCACAGGTGCTGATTCTCGATCTCCTGAAGATCCTTGAAGAGATTCCGGCGAGTGATCAAAAAGCTAACAAGACAAGACTTAGCAACAAGAAAGTGAAATACAATGGAAGACACACTTGACGAAAGAAAAGGTTACACCAAGGATAACTAGGTGTCCAAGTGCAGATAGGTTGAAAGTCGCCAAAGTGAGCCATTGTAACAAAGAAAGAAAGACGCGAAATTCAACCTGCCATCAAAACATGAACCAAACATTGCATCTTCTCCCACAATAGCCAATACAAAGTATATCTTCACTGATGTGACGTTTCGATGGAGTGTATATCTGAAGCGCTGCAAGGTGTTGGACGAAATCTCATGAGAGTAAAAGAGCGATTTATTCCCTGTGTCTGACCACTCTAAGGTTGTTCATAGATCAACCACCTTGTCAGTGCCTACACCAGTCTTCCTTCCAACAAGAACAAGGTTTCCTAAGAGCAAGCACATTGATGTATCTGTGAGGGCGCATTCTACCCCTGACTCAGAGACAAGGGTAGATTTTGGCTACCACTAGTCTAGTGGGCCCTGATCAATTCAAACATAGGACTTATCATAAAGACTTTTAATAACCATCAATCTCAGGACAAGTACAGCAACAGCCATATTAACTACATCATTTCTCCTTTGATTGGCAATCTAAAGACACTGATAATAGTAGTCTTCAAAAATGGTAATACCGTCATCATCCCCTCTTGAAAGCTTACAAAAAAAAAAAGACTCACCATTGAGTTCGGTACATTTATACGGAGAAATACAGCCAGTACCACCTGTCCAACCGATTCCACCGCATTGACCATATTGGGGTACAGTTCCTGGTGAGGTAGCAGGGGTAGATGTAGTAGGTGGTGACGATGACGACGGCGTCGTCGTATGCGGGGCTGAAGTCGTACCGGGAGGATTTGTCTGTCAAAAACGATGAGCCAACGGTTTTCTATCACACAAGACGATGCACGCTTACAGAACCACTTGAGCCGTAAAGAGGCGGTCCAGGAATGATGTACGTAGTCCTAACTTTTGTTTCAAAAACCACATTTTTTGTTCATCTAGATGTGATACGTACTCAGTCTGAGCCGCTTGTGAATAGAGGTCAACAGTCACTGAATAATGTCAGTGCTATCCAGATCCTCAAACAAAACAAAACTCACAGCCAGGGTCACTATTAGAATAACCACCAGGCAACGTAATCAATTCCGCTGAAGTAGGCTGTCTACTACCACCATTCGTAATTTGGATCTGAGCGCACTCAGGGTAGAGTTGCTTTTATATATATGTCAGCTTTGTGTCCATCATCAGTTAGAGATGACTTACAGCAGGAAGAGAGTGCAGAGCAATAGTCTCAAAACGGATCAAGTATTGGCCACTGGGAACTGAAGCGGGAATAGTAGTCGTCCAGCTACAATTATCAGCAATCATCTTTCCAGCACCCCAATTTCCATTTCCAACAGTACCCGACAAAAGACCCGCCTGATCGATTTTGAACTACCGAAATTAACTCAGATTGAGTATATCAAGATCAACTCGAATCGATTTTACCCATTCGAGTGTTTGTGCATTCGCGGTATCACAAGTGGTACCCGGACACTTCGCGAGGTAGGTGAGCTGGGGAACCAGTAAGTACAACTCGTACTTTATATAAATTCATACTCACCATAGGTCCATAAGGGTGAGGCCAAACTTGATTCCAGTACGCGGTTATAGAAGTACCAGCAGCAGCTGTGGCGGTTAACTGTAAATCACCCGCCGTACCGTCGTCATTGCAAGCAACAGTGGAAGCAGTAGCATCCGTAATAGGGTCACTTATCGAACAAAACAACAACCCGTCATACTCTACCCAAAAAACCAAAAAAAAAACAAACTGACTAAGTCGCCCAAGGGCGCTGAATAGTGGTCTGGCCAACAGGCGTGTTATAAGGATGCCATCCATCATACCACTGGCCACCCCAAGAATAAGAAAGGACACCACCATGTGCCTGAACCTTTAAAATGAAAAGCGTCAAAGCAACAGAAGCAATAGCCAACATTTGTATGTGAGAGAGAGGAGTGGACACAACGAACGATCGTCCTACGAATTTTATATATACTGATATCTACCGGGAGAACGCCGCTTCAAGTCTCCACGCCTGCGCATGTGTTTTTTCTTTTTTTCTTTTTCAAAACCTCTGCCATCGGGGAAATATTCAATACAGACCTAAAATAGCGGTAGCTGATATACAAGTAGACACGATAGGTATGACCTCGACATGGCTGGCCTATCCAACAAAATCAACTCGATAGATTATCTGCATCTCAATACAGAAAATCCAGGGGGTGGGGGAGGCAAGCACTGCACACACTCTGCATCACATCCACTTGTACTATTTTTACCATTCACCCCAAGTTTCTGACAATCCCACCATCCAAATGGATCAACCTCGCCTTCATCACTCCACAGTTTAAGCGACACAACCAATCCTCCCGAAGCTTTAACGCACAGCTCAAATCACTTTGCTCCAACAAGCTCAACCTCCCACATTCGCAAATGCATTTTTTTTTTTTCAACGATTACCCACCCACCTATAATTTTCCGAATTTCGGGAACCCACCTCCCGGCTCAACAAATCATCAAAGGGAACAAGGAAAAATCTCTGTAGGTCATCGGAGAGATGAACTCATCATGCGACTTTTTTTTACTCCCATTCATACATTCCATTTGATTACCCCACACAATACAACTACACAGGTTACAATCACAAAGCAAATACCTCCGTATGAACATCCAAACTTCCCCTCCGCGCAAGTCCAAGACGAGCTACCGCATTTGAAGTTTCACGTATCAAACTCGCGGGCCCACTCGCACAAACTGCAACACCACCACCCATCCGAGGCAGCGCCTTTGGATCATCCGTCGTCACTGACGCGTTCTCCATCGTCCCATCTACTGTCACTGACACGTTCTCCATCGTCCCATCTACCGTCACTGATGCGCTCTCCATCGTCCCATCTTCACGTCCCGCCATGAGATCGTCTAGTATACGATACACATCCGGTCGTATCATCGTCACATCGCAATTCGGTATCTGAGGCACCGCCTCGGGATCACAAAGACACGTCACATACACCGAAATATGCAGGGACACGGGTACTGGCGAACTATCCGACAAAGCCGCACAACGTGCCATCTCCCCAAGAGCCGGCGCGAGCCATTCCAGCATACCTGACTCAAATCAGAGAATTCAATGCGCTTGTGAGAAACTCACCAAACGATTTCATACACCACACAAACTCTATGCGTCTCGTCTTTTCGTTCGACTGTCGTCCCAATCTCACACATCGACCGACAATATCATCCAACATCCCCAGCGTAAACGTCACACCTGCCCCTCCGGCTATGAGCAAAACCGTCTCGTATTGCCCAAGATCGAGGGTACACCCGCCATAAGGCCCGTCCACCATGACATGGACGGGGGTCGTGCTTTGTTGATCGTCTGTTTTTTCCGAAACGAGATAGCCATTGTTGCGCGCAAACTGGTTGAGAGCACGGGACCAGTCCCCCGTCACGCGAACACTGAGTGTTATCCCGGGTGTGTAGACAGGGGTCAAACATGAGATGGACGGGGGTGCATTCATGATCGAGAGCGGATGTGATTCGAACATGCGTCCTTGGAAAAAGACACGAAGTCGGACGTGTTGACCAGCGGTCCAGCCGTCTGTGCAGAACGGGATATGGATCTGGAAATGGGTCAGTGGTCGTCAAGGCGGGGGAAAACATGAATACCATGGTAACATGGGTGGAGATGGGAGTCAGCGTCGCATCCTTGATACGGTAGCGGAGGAAACGGAGGAGCATATCCAATCCATAAAGGGCCAGAGGGGGGTATATCCAGGGAGGAGCGTAGACGGTGTGATAACAAATGGTGACAAAAAAGGCGACGAAAGCCAAGGTACTAGGCAGGATGAGTTTCGGCCGAGGGTGTTGGATGAAAACTCACTGAACGAGGTAGAAAAACTCGTAAAAGGCCTTCCTGACGGGTCTGGCAGATGTGACGACAATGACACACAGCAGGCCGAGGGCAGCGACACCCGAGGTCTCCTTTTGCTGCCCGATGATGGGGAACCCCCAGGTCAAGTGATTCCTGATCCAGAGAGAGCCATGGATGAGGGCGGTGAGAAACAAGCCACGGCCCGCCCAACGGTGGACAAAGTTGAGTCGTTCGTACCCGTTGCCGGGGCCCAAGAGGAGCGAGAGGAGGGAGTTTTTGGTGGCAAAGAGGAAGACGACGGGAAGCTGGGCCAAGGTGATGAAGCCAGCGCGGTTGGAGTTGTCGAGGAGGGGCGCATGCAGGGTTGTACAAAGGATGACGGTCAACAGGTAGCCGACGATGACGAGGACTGGAAGGAGGATGAATACAAGGGCAAAAGAGCAAGTGGAACGCACGCTGGCAGAGGTTGAGCTCGACGCGGGGAACGGTCCAAAGGAGAAAGGCGCTATTGGTACTCGAGAGTCTCCGGTGTACTCTGACGGCGTCGTTCTCTGTGATGCCCAAGACGGCACGGAAGACGGCTCCCGCACGCAAGGCACGGACGAGGTGGGGCAGAAAAAAGAGGACCAAGGCAGAGACCCAGACGAGGGAAAACTTGAGCTGCCAAGCTGGTGCTTCGAGGTAGGAGCTGGGGGCGATGGTCAGAGGATACGGCAGTGCAACTTGCAAGCCTACTTGTATTGAGCAAACTCGGGAGGGACGACGGGTGGAATGCCCGCCATGAGCGTAGATAAGATACAGTATCACGTGTATACTACAAATCTGCCAAACAAAGACTCGCCGACTCCCAAGCCAATGACAACTGAGAGGAGGAGGCAGACGTTGAAGGTCCTGTTGGCGGGGGTCAGATGGGTGAGTCAGCGGGTGCGTGGGCGAGAGGGCTCGAGTGGGCTCACATGAGGGCGAGCATGAATGCAAAAGCGAGGAGAGACTGAGCTCCCTGGAGACAGCCACGGGCGAGGGCTGTCGCGTGCGTGTGGGCGACGGATGCCCAGTGCATGTCGGCGAGGGACCGCACGGCATCGAGCCAGCGGCTGAGGATGGCGAGGAGAAAGACGCCTATGCAAGCGCCTGCTGTTGACGCCGGGGAGTGGAGGACCCAGCCCTGCAACCAGAGCGTGTCTGCACCGACGACATGCAGAAACGGGAGCATCTGCCCATTGGCGAGCAGCATCGGCGAGTCCATGGACATGTCCATGTTGTTGTTTGGTCTTGTGTTGGCTCTTGGTATCCCGATAATGGCGAATAAATGGTTGGTTTAAAATGCCACCAGCGCTGTACCTCTACCCGCTCAACCAGTCCTTTGAGCCCAAACACATCTCTGTCGCAGGTGGCCAGCGCGTCAAGATTGGCCGCCAGACAAACCCCAAGACCGCCCCGGGTGAAAAGAACGGCTTTTTCGACTCCAAGGTCCTCAGCAGGCAGCATGCCGAGGTCTGGGAGGACGGCCACAAGGTTCCTTGTTTCCTCCCTGCCCTTCCCCCCCCACTCACCCCCTCCAGATCTTCATCCGCGACATAAAGTCCTCCAACGGCACCTTTATCAACGGCGAGCGTCTCAGCCCAGAGGGCGTCGAGTCCGACCCCTACCCTCTCAAAAGCGACGACATTGTCGTATGTCTCTTCTTCCCCACCTCCTCCCCACCCCGACCTTGAGCTCTCTCCAGGAATTCGGTATCGACATCGTCGGCGAGGACAATGCCACCATCATCCACCACAAGGTCGCTGCCCGTGCCGTCTGTGTCTTTTCCGACCACGACGCCCAGATCGCCGCCCGTGCAGAGCAGCACCACCACCACCACCAGCAACAGCACCAGCAGCACTATGCCCAGCAGCAGCAACATTACCCCCAGCAGCAGCATCACCCCAACGGCCTCCCGCCCTCCCAGTTCCACCTCCCTCAACGACGCCCCCCAGGCCAGGGCCTCGCCGGAATGGGCGGCATGGGCGCCAGCATGCGCAATCCCGGCAAGTCCGGCCTTTCCTTTGAACACATCCTCACCCGCCTCCAGGGCGAACTCCAAAAGAGCCGCGAAACTGGCTCAGAGCTTCACTCCCTCAACGCCTCCATGGCCGACATGCACCACGTCTTTGCCGGAAACATCGTCCGTCCTTTTTTTCTTCTTGTCTTTCTTGCCTCTGACGCCTTCCAAGCCACAAAACTACCCTCTCCCCCTCCCTCCACCCCGCCCTCCCCGCAGCGACCCCGACCATCCCCTCCTCGTCCACCTCCAGTCCCAGGTCCACAACGCCCAGTCCTCTCTCGCAGAATACGCAACAAAGGTCCGTCTCCTCGAATCCGCCGCCGCCGACCACGACTCCATCAAAAGAGACCTCCACGACCTCCGCCAGCTCCTCCAGTCTCGCCAGCAGCAAATCGCCCTCCCCCACGACGACGACCTCGAACCCAGAGGTGGCTTTGACCACGATGACGACGACGACATCCAGCACATCCGCATGCTCGACGAGGTCGATGACATCGATGACGATGACGACGACGATAGACGCAGCCTCGCAACCATCATCCCCCATGAGCTCGAGCGTGTCGAAGAAGAGGACGAGGAGCAGCTCGCTGCAGCTGATCAAATCGACGAGCTCGGCTGTGCCGACCTCGACAGAGCAGATCCCATCGACCCTCAGCGTGAGCGCGAGGCCTCTCAAGACTCCATCAGAAAACAGGAGGACCTCACCGTTGGAAGACCCAGAACCCCTGAACCTTCCTTTGATCTCCGGGTCGATACTGACCTTTCCAAAGACGCTCCTGCTTCCGCTATTTCCCCCCGTACCCGTTCAGGCACTCTTGTCGCCCCTGCTTCTCATCCTTCCCCTTCATCTCCCGTCAAGGACCTCTCCAAAGACTCCATGGCAGAGCAGCTTCTTCAGCTCAGCATGCAGGTCTCCATTATGACCAACACCATCGAGTCCCAACACGCTGCTGCCCAGGATACCATCAGATTGCTCGAGGCCAAGGTGGCCGAGCTCGAAAAGGCCCTCAAGCACCCACCCCCCTCCGTCGAACACGACCTTATTTCCTCTCAGTGGAATCAGGTCCGCGATGAATGGACGGGTGAGCGTGACCGTCTCCGCCGAACCACCGAAGACTGGGAATCACGCCTTCTCAACATGGATACCTCTCTTGAAAGAATTTCTCATTTACAAAATACCACTACTGCCACTCTTGTCAAAGAGTCCAGTCTCCACAAGCAGGAGATGGCAAAGGTTCAGAAAGAGCTTAGGGAGCTTCAGTTGGCTGGTCTAGGAGCTTCCACTGCGGTTGGCGTCGTCAACGGGGATCTCGTTAATAGAGGCAGCGGGCTTGTGACGCCTCCCAGTCCGAGGAGCCAGAGCTCCGATTCTGGCCACAGTGCAAGAGCTGCAAGGAGGAGGAGGAGGAGGAAGAGGGGTAGCTTGAGTGTTCCTCCCATTGGTGGACCCAGAGCGAGGGCTGTTGGTTCATTGGGAGAGGCCGATGATGAGGAGGATGAGGTGTTGAGTGGGAGCGAGAGCGATGCCCCTGAAGTTGTCAGTGACAGTGGAGGGGCTAGTGGGATTGTGGATGCGGTCAAAGTGACTGAGAGCCCTTGTAGGACGTTTATGATCGAGGAACAACAACCACAGCAAGAAGGGATCGCGGCAACGACTCGTGCGTACCCCTTTTCTCATGATGTTCTCCCCGTCCACGCTCATTCGAAAGAATGCTATCCGGTGGTGTCTTTGTCTTCGTCTTTGCATGGTGATGATGGTGCAGGATCGTCTTATTCGTCGTCGCAGTTTGCGAGTGAGGAAGAGGTTGAGGAGGGGAAGAAGGTTCCTGGAAGACCGATACGGGTGAAGATTCCTGGTGGTGCGATGACGATGGCGGCGGCGGCGGCGGCTGTAACTGTGGTGCAAAAGACGAGAGAGGGTGGTGATGATGTCAAGGTGGTAGAGACGACGGAGACGACTGATATGCGACCTCCTTTGGTGAGTTGACGACCTGGTGTAAAAAAAAAAAGAGCTACTGCTGATGATGGTGTGTGTGTGTGTAGGTGAATTTTCAGACTGCAGGAGCGGTGATGGTGTTGGCCGTCACTGCCGCTGCTGTTTTTTGGAAGGTGAGATCGGAGTGAGTGAGTGTGAACGTGAAAAAGGAGGGGTTTTTTTCTTATTTATATGGCATTCGGATGATTGAGTTGAGTTGAGTCGAGTTATGATTCCCTCCCCCCCCCCCCCCCCCCCCCCCCCCCCCCCTTTCTTCCTTTTTTGTTTTGTTTTTTTTTTTCTTTTTTTTTTTTTTTCTTTTTCTTT
>Ga0153957_100156_pt1 | contig 46599 bp, 52 predicted proteins | sample TSFL041MetaG_FD_104745 | JGI IMG/M metagenome (GOLD analysis project Ga0153957, IMG submission 104745) | Attine ant fungus gardens microbial communities from Florida, USA - TSFL041 MetaG | ecosystem: Host-associated > Fungi > Mycelium > Unclassified | place: USA: Florida, Wekiwa Springs... | reverse complement strand
ATGTAGAACAATAGGCAGTAGAACATGTGATGCTCTGTCCAGGTGCACAGACCATCATTTCCTGTATATAAGGCTTTATAGTCTGAGGATTAGACCTTAGACTTAACAACATCTTTTGTTGCTTATCTACTTTGTATTTTTAAACCTTTTGAAGAACACCTTCAACAATCACAAACTAGTAAGTAACCATTTGTGATAAGATAATAGGAAATACTTGAAAGAATTTGAGATGGGTAACTTAAGGGACCCATACAATGAAATATAAAGAAAGTTCTTGGGACAAGGACCCTTGAAATGGAGCTGGTATCATAAATTGTCTTTTCTCTTTAAGTCAATATTTCTTTTTATTTTATTTTATTTTAATCATGTAGTATAGTTGCATCAGTAAATAAGAACAAATAATTGAACTTGTATAAGTAGTGTACACAAATTAGCAAGGACTCTAATGAGCTCTCTTTATCAACTCTGACTTAAAGTAAAGTTAAGCCTGAAGTTGTTTACCAAGGACTGAACTCTTATACTAATTCCACTACACTAGTTTTTTCTGTAGTAGGAATGAAATGCACTATCTTTGTCAATCTATTTATGTTACAGAGTAGTGTTGGAGGTAGCAGATTGATTTGTGTTAATTAAATAAAAAATAAAATAAAAATAAAAATTGTGTATATGACAATTTACTACTACAAGAATAGAGTCATATTCTTGTGCTAGAGGTAGCTTTGTAATGAAATCAGCATTAATGTACACTCAGGTTCTCTTAGGAATTGAATTCAACATAAGTTTTTCTGCTGGTGGTTGTGTTCAATTTTTATTTCTCTAGCAAGTATTGTACTCTTCTATATATTATTTGACTTCTCTAATAATCCTGAACTACCAAAAATTCCTTGTCACTAACTTGGCTGTCTTTTACTGTCCTTCATGTTCTCCTATAGATGTATCATAATATAGTCTAATCACTTCTACTCTTAACCCCTTATCTCTTAGAACATAAACTTTTCCTTTTTTCAATATTAGACTGTTTTCTTAATGCCACTCTTCATCTCTCAACATCTTTACTCCTGCTCACTTTATTTCTTTTACAGCTTTCACTACTTTATTATTTCTTGCTTTGTACTTCTCACTTTGTCTAACAGATTAACTCCTTCTATCACTACTTTTGTTGCTCTAATTCTCTTTGCCTCTAATCACTTCTTTTTCACCAATACCTGTTTCTTGGTTTCTTTCTGTATTGTTTAACAACTTGGAAATATATGCTACTAGTCTTCACATGTTATCTTTGTACTTAATTGACAATATTTCTCCTATGACAAAGTTAGAAGTATCTACCTCCACTTTGAACTCTTTGTCTAAGTCTAGTGCTACTAACAATAGTCTATTTATGAAGACTTTTTTTAGCTTCTCAAAGGCCTTCTGCTATTTGTTTCTCTATTTCCACTTCTCCTCTTTTCTTGTCAAATTGTTCAAGGGTTAGGTAATTCTTACAAATTCCTTAACAAATTGCCTATAGTAGTTGGCTAGGCCCAAGAACTTTTTAACATCTTTGATTGTTTTAGAAATCAGCTAGTTCAACACTCCTATCATCTTTTTTTCCTTTATCTTAATCTTTCTCTAATCTATCACTACTCCTAGAGAATTGACTTTTTGTACCTTTCAAGTACATTTCTCTGGTTTTACATATAGGTTATTTGTTAGGACCCACAGGACAATCCCAGATCCCTCTCAGAGGGTATGAGTGTCATGAATTGTGACATAAGAACTTTTCTTTTCTCTCTCATTTCTATTTTTACTTTTCTATTTTTAGAACGGACTTACATAATCAGGGAAGTCACATGAGAAAGTCACATGATCAGTCACATGATTACCATAGGAGAGTAGTGCACAGACCAGGTAGAATAGATATAAGTAGTGTACTCAAATCCAGCAGAAACTCTAACAGGTTCTCTTTGTCTACTCTGACTTAGAGTTAGGATCCACCTATCTAAATCATTTGGGTGACCGATCCTTACAATGAGGTTAAAGATGAGGAGAACTCAATAGAGTTCCCTTTATGAATTGACTAGCTATTTATACCTATACATGTGGCTGTAACTAATCTATTCTAAGAGAGAACAAGATATCTACAGACTACCATCTGTCAAGTCCTGAGTATCTTTCCACGTCAGACAGCTTCTGCCCACATGTTCTTCCACACATGGTGGCTGTCTGATAGGCATGTGATCAAGCTCAGATCATCACTCAATCTTTTCCATGCTTGTTCATTTTATAATCATAACGTTCCCACATTGTGTTCATGATTTGTGTTGTCATTAATTAGTTAATTTAATAAAGAAAAAAATAAGTGTCAGAGTGAATCATAACATTATTCTACTCTAATCTCTTCAATATCTCTTCTACAATTTCATCGTGTCCTTTCTCAGTTTCTATTCCTACTAACACATTATTTATGAATGCTGCTACCTTTTCTTTGTTGATTATGTCTTTTAGGATTTTATTTATCATGTCTTAGAAAGTGACAGATAAGTTTGTTATTCTAAAGAACATAACAATAGGTTCATATAACCCTATATATATAGTGAATGTCAGGACCCATAGAACAATCCTAGATCCTTCTCAGAGAGTATGAGGTTAAAGATGAGGAGAACTTGACAGAGTCCCTCTATGAATTGACTAGCTATTTATATATGTACATGTGGCTATGGCTAATCTATTCTAAGAGTGATCACAGTACCTATGTGCTACTATCTGTCAAGCCCTGAGTAATTTCCCATGTCAGATAGCTTCTGCCCCACATGTTTTCCCATACATGGCAGTTGCCTAATAGGCATGTGATCTACCTCAGATCATCACTCAATCCTTCCTGTGCTTGTCTTTTTTATAGTTCATAATGTTTCTATGTCGTAGTTGTTGTATTATGATATCATTAATTAATTAAATATTAAAGAAAAAGAATAAGTACCAGAGCAAATCATGACAGTGAAGGCCATTTTCTACTCATTTTGTCATAAACCAGTTTGATCTTAAAATTATACAACTAGAAGAATGAGAAGAGTAGAAACTCTTTTCCAATAGTTTGGATAAAGTATGCTAAAAATAGAATGAGAGATAAAATTAGATAAGATAAAGATTATATGATAGGTCATATGATGGAAACTTCTAAAAGGATTATAGAAAATTACTCAAGCATATATATAAACAAATAGTATTTGTATATAAATAGAAAGAGTAATCCACAAAGGAACTTTATTAAGTTCTTTTTATTCTCTTATAACATTGAGTAGGACCTAAGTTAATTGTCTTGACTAGCTTGCTCTTTATATTAGTGTAACAAGTATCATGTATATAACTAGCTATACTAGTTAATTTGATAGATTACTTGATAGTAAATCTTGTTGTTCAAGTGATGGCCAGTGACCATAGTGCAGTGGTATATATATCCATTTACTTATCTAGAGTATAGTAGATAATACTTATAATACTTGAGAGGCAAAGGAGCAATTAAATATATTTGGAGAAATAGGTCTTTTATATACTAAGGGAAACTATAGAATGATAATGATTATGCAAGCAATGAGGTATGGAGAGAAAGTGTGTTTAGGTAAGTGATAAGATATTCAAATAATAATCTGATACTTGTGACTTCATTTGACAGTTGTTTGCCCATAGTATCATGATAGTATCCTTGAAAAGGGATTTGACCAGAGCACTTGTGTTGGTGTCTATTACCTGATCCTAATGAGATCGTTCCATGATGATCAAGTTTTGTGACAGAAGCTAAAGACTAGGATGGGGCAGTGTGTTGGAATTTGGATTCTATGTGAGCCTGTATGATGTACATAATGGGATCAATTGGTAGCTATGTTACATAATGTAGATATATAAGTAGTTTATACTCACTATCCATTTGTTACCCTCCTCCATTTGTATTTCAACACAGTGGATATCAGGAATGGAAGAGGTAGAGAGGTCTTTAAATAGATAAATGTTTTTGAAAGGCAAATATTCAGAGGTAAAGAGTCTGTTATTTAGTGTAGTTTTCCTGCTCTTCACTACTTAGGCTATTGACTACATAATTGGTACTTAGGAGGCATGCTTACAACACATGCTGCAGGGTCTGCCATTGTGTTCTTAATTGCCTCCTGCTCATTTGTATTCAGAGTAGCTGGCTTTATGATTGATGATCAAAAAAAAAGTAACACGGCACAATAAATTATGCGCACAGAGGAAAGGCTTGATATATTCCACCTACATTCCCCATCTAAATAATATTTGAGACAAACACTCCATGTGTTGAGGTTTCCGAGATGATTTAATAATATGCAAGTGAATAATTTCTTGGACGACAGGGCCCAGTGGTGCAAAGGACCTGTTGCCAGAATTAATGTAATTTTGTGGTCTCGTACAACAATCTACACGTCTAGCGTTCATGGTAAGTACACATAAAATGAACTTGGGTATGGCGTATACTCGCATCTTGCGTGTCCACTAAAAATTTGCAAATCAGCTCAATCGAAAGACAATGCATTATTGGTGTCTTTGAACGTACGAATGAGACAAGACAGAGAGCAGTATGGATACCCAATAGCAGCTTTTGCGTGCTGCCCTGGAAACTGACTATACAACGTACCGTACGCCCACGCTCTACTCCTGGCCGTATGTCTCCAAGACACGTCCCGGACATTTGTTCCTATTGAACTCTCCGCGTGCGTCTGAATACTTGTTGCGGAATAGAATCCAACACATGTATATACAACATGTGACGTAACTGCGCACTAGAGTCATTCGGATCAATATGTTGCACGAAAGACTCCTAAAATGATAACCTGCTGAGACATCAACTATACTAGCAACTTGATTTAAGCGAGATAGATGTTTCATCGAATTTCCCATAGGACTAAGGGTTCTATGCTTCTACCTTGGTTTGGGGCCACAGTGACTTCCCAAAAAAAACAATAGACATTTGATAGGAAACCTACTCACTTCCACCCTAACCATGATGGACTGGAGATTATCGTACCTCACTTATAGGGGAAACCTTGACGGAGATCTTTTCGTGATACTAAACTCAAGGTAAAAAAAATAATGACGTTACCGTTGACTTGTTTAAACCAATAATTTGTACCTAATCAATTTCTGAAAAAGCAAATTTGAGGGTTCTTTCTTTTCTTTGTCTGAAACAGGGATGTCGAGTACTAGAAACCAAGAGCTCTTGTAAGTCAATCTCAATTTACACGAAAGCAATCAACTCATTATTAGTTAGCCTTGAGACTAAAAGCTTGTCCTTAACCTCACTGGTAACCACAGAAGCGGGCACTGAGGCTTTTAATACTTAATGATGGTTCTACAATTAGAATCGGTAGCGGTTGCGCCACCAGCGCAGGAAGCATGTCTCAGTTAAATTGTCATCGAAGACAAGGAAACCCAAACCAAACATGCCAAGATTTTCAATCTGACATAAGGGGGCAAGTTGGTTTGAAGCCTCTGAAAATCCCATCTTGATCTGCAACAGGATAGTACATGTGAATACATTAAATTATTCTCGCATGAGTACAACGAGCAAGCAACAGACATAAAGGGAATGCGAGACACAGACCATGAGTACAAAAAAGCAACAGTGTGACAATTCTGCATTAGTAGTGCATCTACAACTTCGCTATCCCAACACTCTCATTAACAGTCAATCAGACCTCCGAAACCAGCCAATTCCAGAAACAAAAAATGAGGCGAAGCACGAAAAATCGAAAGATGTGCTGTAAAGAAAAGGAATCCGAATCAGGATTACAGTAAATCCACCCATCTTGGATCAGAAATATACAATATTATAAGATAAAAGAAACACCGTTCGAAATGAACCGTCCCCATGAGGATGAGACTCAAAATACGGATATAGGAGGAATAATAATAACCATGAAACGAAGGACAGAAAAATTCCAAGAATAACCGATGGAAACATCGATTGAAGTGCAAAAGATTAGGTGGTCGAAATATCAAGGAGCATCTGATAAGGCTGAAGAATGGACAATAAGCAGCAAAATAAAGAGCTAACAAAAGATTGGCTTTGGTTGCAACAAATGAGGGAGAGTAAATCGACTTCAGAGCAGGTGGGCAGACGAGAGTCAAGAAATTAGCGCCAGAGGTGGATGACACGCGTAAACAACAACAGCGAGATGCATATGGCCAACTTTGGACCACGTCCCAATAGGAGTAATGATGGTGGAGATGAATGGACCAGGCTGACCGCCAGACAAAAAATAGATCAATACAAATACGAATACCTATAGAAATTATGGTCAAAGGGTCAATCAGCATTCCAAGCAAGAGTGTCAGGAAACAATAACTAACTTCCAGGATGAATCATTGATCCAATTCAATGTGAAAACCATTGAAACCGAATGTACCCAATTAGACTGCCTGGGCGGCAATGTTCCGTCCGGACCCAATAACACCAGGGCTAGAAATACCGCTAGCGTCCAAAGGACTGGGTACAGAGAACCCCAAGTAGGTTTTACTCTCTTCTCCATCCAATTTCCAGATACTCGACACATTCATTATTGAAGAACCCCCATCAGAAGAGCCCCCAAGGGACCTAGACTCGCTTGTGTTTCGAACACGAGGGAAGGTATGCCGTGAATTCATCACATCCTCATATTCGTCTTCAAAAAGACGATCCGACGAGGAAGTTGTCGTAGTAATTGTAGACGTCGGAGATAAAGAAGGACTCTGAATTATATCCTTAAGGAACGAGGGTAAAAGTGGCGTCGAAGTCTGAATTTCGAGCGGCGAAGAACGCTGAGATGATCCAGGGGAAGGAGCGTGGCATTGCTGATAGAAACTACCATCTGACCCTTGGCCATGGTATTTGTTGGGGCCAGTCAAATAGACAGGAGACGCTTCACGACGACCAGACGTCTGATAAATCGGAATTGACACGTTATATTGAGATTGCAAGTAGCTGTCATATCGAGAGGCGAGTTGGTTGTGTGATTGCGATTTGTGTACGATGCGGGACTGTCTTGAAGATGCTAATCCATTGTTGACCTGCGGATGCAAAGAGGATTCTTGACTGTCAGGTAAGATCCTGCGGGCGAGAGGCGGAGTAGCGGATATTGACTTCGAAAGGAACTGTTGCCGTTGTTGGCATTGTGGCATCGAATTGGCTCCTGGTAAATTCTCTGACAGGTCTGTCTGGGCAAGAACTGATGTGAGTAATGCGATTCTGTCGGTCTGGACGGCAGCGGAAATAGAATCTCCATTGCCTTCAGCATCTGCGAGGCGTGTCAGAGGCAGAGATAAAGCATGAGGTTGAAAAGACAAACGTACAAGGCAGACATGTCTGACAAACTCTCCTCCTCCGCCAGTTGAGATAATTACAACTCTTACAGATCCAATCGCCCGGTTGCTAACAGCTCATGTAAGAATCCGACAAACTGAACTCGATGAAGACTCACATGAGTGATTGGCCCCTTATTTCCCGTGTTGAGGATGGGCGGTTGCTGGATGCGCGTACAGTCAATATCAGACGTCTAGTATGGGATATCAGACATACCGGTACACCGGCGAGACTGCCAGGACGAATTTGCCCTTGTTCAGGAAATGGCTCATTGTCGGGCCAGTACATGATACAAGGCGACAAGGGGTCACTGGAAACGTTCTGTACTTTGCCGCCAATAGCAAATGCTCGTCCGGAGGGCGTAAGAAGCGGATGGGCGGATTTAGGAGGGCTGGAAACCTCATGTTGATACCCCATACGGGACGATTGAGATTGCAATGCCGATGTGGAATACGCTGGCTGGTTCATGGACAGACCTGCGCGGACAGAAAGAGTGCGGCTGGGAAGATTAGAAAACCGAGGAGAGGGGCTTGCATGGGGCATGGGGTTGTTCGAAGAAGAATAGATTTGGTGGGGTTGGTTGATCTGCTGAGATCCAGATATTGGAGCTGACTTGGGGCGTCCACAGCCAATACAGGAAGTATTCCGTCTGTGAAGGGTCGCACAGGGGAAATAGTCAGTCAGCATGGCGTCAAAAGAGAGACACAGAATTTAAAACACTGGGTATTATATATAGATATATCAGACATTTGGCAAACTCACCCAAAGTTATGTGCCGCACAACTTGATATACGACATCTAGAGACAGATCGAGTCAGCAACAAGCGTGGAAAAGGAAAGAAGAGTGGAAATAGACGTGTCTAGTCACTCGATCAGACTCGGCAGTGGAGGAGTAAGGATCGGTGATCGAGCGGAATGGTGTCTGATGACGAAGAGACTAGGGGCAACAGTGGCACAGGACTTGATTAGGAAGGGATGGCTACTCACATCCAGTCTCCAGGTCTAAAGGATGTCTTTGGATTAGGTGGATTAGTGGAGAGAGTGTAGTACTCTGTGGACCCTCCACGTGGCTCCTCAATGACTATGGTGGGGGATGTAGAGAGAAGATTGGGGTGGGAGGTGGATGCTTTGAGCATAGGGGCTGGACGAGGGAGGACGATGGAAGGACGAGAAGCTGGGGAAGAAGAAAGCTGGAGAAGGGAGATAGACAGGTATGTAAGTTGTTGTGTGAGGCGGTAAATACGTAAAAAATACATGATATGACTTACGGAAGGCCGCACGACAAAGCGTCTGAGTTTATAGAACGGCTCGAGATCAGATTCAGGAGCTGGGGCAACAGAGAAAGGAAGACCAGGAAGGGAAAGGACGACACAGGCCTGTGATGTGAGAACATATATTTATGAGCTCCCGAAAAACAGGGTCGGATGCAGCGCAAATACAAAGAGTTAAAAATCGCGTGTGACCCAGTCACGCAACACGTGATGGAATCAGAACGCGTTCTCCGAGGAAAAAATTTTGCAGAAGAGCGCACCTCCTTGTGGGTGGCAAACACTGCCCAGACTGCAGGACGCTCAGGGCCTACAAACTCCTCTCTTATGGTCCAGAGGCTTGTGGGGACGGGCATATGATTCTGCGTGACGAATAAATAAAATTATGTCTCCACGACATCATATCAGAACATACGAACCGAATCCGAATGGGGGAGAAACACGGATAAGTCCCGTTCCGGTAAAAGAGATAAATTATGTAGCTGCGCATGGCTGTGAGTTCTCACTACTTAATCAGAAAAAGCGAACAACAGACCCGAACGACGCGCGAGCATGTGGCGAAAAAAGTCTCCATAGGTCCAACAGACTGCGCCGAGACTGAGCGATGGTCAGCAATCTTGGATAGTGGCTGAGGCCTGGGAGCAAAGAGACCAACAGCTCCTTCATCATCGGTATGGTTCAGAAAAGACGAAGGAGCGCTGGGGAGCAGAACAGGCGACTTGGGAAGATAACTCCGAGGGGAGACCATGGGAGGAGGTAAAGAAACAGACAAAGGCCGAGCTGATTTATGAAACGACAAGACAAGGGCTAAATGTCTATGCCCCGTACCAAAGTATTCCTCGCGTGGCATCCCTTTTCGGTCGCCATTTCCACGTGCATTTGAAACTTGTCTACATAAACGTAGATGCTGCCCCGGGATCTCTTCACGAAGCGCTACTGGTTTCCACTTCTTCGCAGCGACCGAGAGTGCACATCGCGGCCAGCAGACGTGTCGTGATGCTTGTTTTTGTTGTAATTAGGTACCGCGCAGCTGTCACTACATTTCATTTCATTCTACTGTGAGTCTGATCTCAGATCAAAACCATCCAATACTCGTTCCGCGCATTCATTCCATTGACACTTGGACCGACTCTCCGGTCACCAAGCTCCGACCCCGTCATCCGACACCACCCTGTCGTTCCACGGGTCAGACGACTCTCGTTCACCAGCACCAGCTAGTATCTGTGCCAACCGCTTCACTCTGCGAAGCATTCCCTTTTGGGCTCCTTCTGGAGCTTCCTATCAGATCATTCACTTCGGCAGCTTAAAAATAACTCCTAACAGAACAGTGAAACTCAAACCAAGACTGATTGCAATCATTAGCATGATAATAATACGCGGTGCCAAATCATAACCCGATATCCAACCGAACGACAAAATGTCTGACTAGTAGTGTAGATGAACATAACCAGCAATTGGTCGAAAACACCCAATGAGATTCATCATCCGATCTGCGCGCCCACGTCACCCACAATGCATCCTGTCAACAAGCCTTGGGCGGGCGCGTCGTGTGTATCCACGGTATCACTGATAGATGCCCATGCCGGTCCCCCCCTGCGTCCCCTGCAACAGGTCATACAGTATCATCAACCCAGTTTTGGCGCTGCATACTAATCCTTGGATTTCCGATTCCCATACAACGTTTGGGATAAACTATCCCCCACCAACCTCAATACCAACCCTTCTTTGGCCAGCCACTCTGCATACCGTTTCCAGGAATCCGCTCCTTTTGATGCTATCCCCAGTGCGGTACTGGTCAATGACGATGCCGTAATCCTCTGGACAATACTTGGTCCACGCGCACCAAGCGTTTCAATACTCCCCACAACAAATAATCCTCGCTTCGCCCTCGTCAATCCCACATTCAGTCTTCTTCGATCCGCCAAAAAACCAATTTCCCCACCCTTGTTGTTTCTCACGGTTGAGAAGATGATCACTTCCTTCTCTCTCCCTTCGAATCCATCTACAGTCTTCACTTCCACATCTTGCATTTCTGGGTATCGTCGTCTCCCGAGGACTTGATTAAATCTTTGTTTATCGCTCAAATCATTCAGGCTCAATATCCCGGTCAGGTAGCGGATTTGCGCTACGTAGGGCGCAATAATGCCTATATCCTGCCCTCGGAGTTGCTATGGCCAAGACAATTCAGGTGAACGTATCTCAGCTCTACTCATTCGTTCGTTGAAAAGAAGAGGAGGGGAAGCAAAGAACTTCCTTTCAGGGACTCACCGGATTCTGAAGCAGTAAATCTTCCACCAGGCTGACCACGATCTGTGCTTCGGAAAGATTCACCCAACTTCTCCCCTGCTTCGATTCAGGTCCGCCATGATCTAAGAAGATCACAGATGGACGAGATTGCGCTGACCCTTCTCCACTCATGTCCGCCAGTTTTCGTAAAAGATGTGTCGAAGACAACGGTGGCTCCAACCCCCGCACCACATTCCCGTCCTTGTCCTTGGTTCCATCTTGAATCGAACTATTGTAAAACTCAGACGAAGGGAAGCGGGATATCGATGGATGCATCCGATATTGGATATCCAACATGATGGAAGGAACAACTTAATTATACAAAGAATAAATGGACGTCAGTCTTCCGACGAAACGTAAAAAATGAAGTACAAAGACAACTCACTGTCTTCTTCTGTCAATCTCTCGAAAAGACTGACTTCAAGACCCTTTTCTTTTGCTTCCTTGCTGACGATGACGGGAGGCAATTGCTTGTGATCCCCGATTAGTGCTAGATGTCGAGACTATCTCCCCAGGCAACCAACAAAACGATATGATGCGCCCGATTAATCACCGTATGCATCGTAGCAGTATAATTCATTCGAAGCAAGGATGGTGGATCATGACGATTAACATCAGGTAACCTGCCGCCCGGAACGTATTAAACCTACTCACCCCTTTCATAATCGGAATTAACGTTGCAGGCTCCGTAGACATCGATGCTTCGTCGATGAATAAGATGGGAAAATCGCAAACGTTCAATGCGGGACTCGCAGACTTAATACAGGTCGTGCAAACCTGTGATGCACGAATTAATAAGCTCCCGTATGCAAAAAACCGTCCATCAGACTAATGCGAGCCCAAGCCACCCAGAATTTGGCCAAGAATCGGGAAAACACTCACGACATCGGCAGATTTGACAACATCATGCAACATTTCTTGTTCTAGACGGTAAAGTTTGGCTTTGAGCCGCAACAGTTGGTGTTGCTTTGCTGCCAACGCCCTACACATATTTCGCAATCGTTGTTTAGAGGTTTCGGTGTTAACTTTCGCCGCCTCTTCAATCTTAGATACCAGTTCCTCGATTTTGTTGTCCATTTCTTTGGAAGCCTCCAGGGTTTCTCGAAAGGATGGTTGAAGGGGATGATTTGATAACTGCACCTCCAACGAAAATTTCTGGAGGGACTCCTGATGGAAAGCATTAAAACCGACCCGGAGAGGTTTCAAACCCGCTTTGACGAATGCCTCAAGAAGATTATCGACAGCAACGTTGGTAAAGGTGCAAACCAGGATTTGACAAGGCACTTCGAAGTATGTCTATTTATTTATAAATCAGCCCAAACCATAAAAGGACTTCCATGAGAAATTGACCCTCAGAAGCTTGATTGTTTCGACGATAGTCTTGGTTTTCCCAGTTCCAGGTGGCTAGCATCACAAAGTTAAGCATATCGCAAAAGGATAGGCGATGGGTAAGAACTTACCCCCTGCACGAGACTTATACGTTTTCCAACCATAGTTGCCATTGCTTTGATTTGAGATTGGTTTAGGTGACTGAGATCGGGATCACCTTCCATTATCAAAGGGTCGTCAAGTGAGTATCTCTCCGCCCAACTGTAGATACGCATATCGTCCTTGAATAAACCCCTAAAATCTTCCTGAGAAGGTTCTCGAACATCATGCGACAGAACATCCTTAGGATAGGAGACATCATCCGGGGCCTGTAATGCGTGAACTCCTTCAGCTTTCCCTAATAGATGAGCGGATCGTAGTAAGACATCCCTGAGACCTGTTCCAAGAAGAATATTTTCCACTTTGCCCAGTCGAGGTTGTTCAAGGGAATCCAAATCACAATGGAAGGAAGCGATGGCTTTTCGCATCCGTTCGAACATGACATTGGTCATAGCCAAGTCAAGCCGCCAAGACCCTGAATCCAAGTCATCAGGAAAAGAGGGCAGAGCAATTCTGATATCGGTCCTGGTGAGCTTGATAATTGAGCCCGTGTATGTTTGCGTCATCGAATTTTTGCTTTTATTTAAGGGGTGTTCCCTAGATAGCATAACTTGAAAGCCATTCCTTCCAAACAACTTGAGTGACGATCGTAAGAATGCGACAACGAGCGCCTACCCGAACTGCAGATTTTCGGGCAAGCATATTCCAGGTCCGAGCTGAAAGACAGCGACCGGCCTGCCGAAAGAGACGGCCTTGGTCCAGAGTGCAACAACATCTGTGAGGCAATACCCTTCTAGCTTCAATTTTTCGAGAGGCCACGACTCCAGACGCGCAATGATTTCTCTATCGCCTGCTTTCTCTTCACCGTCAATCGAGGGCATGAAACTAGTGAAGATAATTAGCCTACAAAAAGATTCAGAATAGATCAACGCACTGCTCGGAATATTTCTGTATATTATCATAGTACGGATTACCTTCTTCAGTAGGAGAGAAATTGGGAAATTTCCGGAGAGGATATTTCTTCCTTCTTGTTGGTGTAGAGAGAGGGATTGCGACGCGTGACGATTTGAATTTTCTCCAGTCAAAACGAGATGTCATGACTGGCGTATTGAAATTTCCAACCATGTCGGAGTCCTCGGATTCGAACCAATTGTTGTCCATGCTGTAGTCGCGAGAACCATGAGTGTCAATAGCCAAAGGAGCTGCAAAATTGTCTGGTGGCGATAGGTCGAGTGCAGCAGACGCTGGCTGTCGGTGTGGCCCAAACCTATGAAAACACCTGCATGGAATCCGTTGACTGTGCACATAATAGCGGATGCGAAACATCAAGGAAAACTTTATTTTCTGATCCCTATGAATTAATTCTCAAAAGGTGGCTTATTTACCCTTATTTTCACTTATTGATAATGAGCGAGACAGCTACTTAAGAAATGCATATTGAGGACTTAATTATTTCACTTCACAAGTGTAGATCATATGTGATCCAGGATGCGACTGTATAGCTCAAAATGAATGGTCTAAAGTTGAATATATAAATCTCTAAAGAATAATAAGCTCAGGTGCCATAGAGTCAAGTAAACAACTATACCTACAGGATAATACAAGCTGTGCCATATCTATGAGTATCAATTATCCTAATGATGAGATTATACCTCTTCTCAGACACCACAGAGTCAAGTAGACAACTGAGGGAGGGAAATTCATGACTACATGATGATACAAGGAATAAATACCTGAGCAGTGTAAGAACACTAATATATAATGCTACAAGATGAACCCTCTATAACTGTTACTATCCCTCAATGTGGTTTTGACCACTTTGGAAGATAACAAGATTCGAAGTTGCTTCTGAGAGTGATAAATTTATACATATAGTGTATTCTACAGTTGAATATCTAGCAATTTGTGCTTCAGGATGACAGTCTACTCTGATTACCCGATTTGGACAGGAGCTAACCAACATCATACTTGCTATGTCTGAGTTTCAATTTGGTTGATTCTAGTCAATGTATTGAGTATGGTCTCATTTAGTCTGTCACCAAGTAGTCTCATTTTACTGCCCTATTCAGCACAAGACATTGCAAAGCACTCATGCCAGCACTAGCATTGGAGGGTGACTTGATACAAAGTAGTGCTCACTCCCACCCATCAAATTCAAGTCCACCTTCAGGCTATAATAATAATTTCTTTAGTTATTAATTGTCATATCCAGGAATTTTGTGGTCATTTTCTTTTTAATTCTTTTCTTTTTATTTATTCATTATTATTATTATTATTATTCTCCTTTTCATAGTAGATCTCCTAGTAGTCAAAACCTCCTGTAATTACATTGTAGTCTGTGTTCCATGTATATCTCCTTTTTTTTCAGATTTAATATATATATTGCATAGTTACTTTGTAGTTCTCCAGTTTATAAATTAACATTACTTGTGTCTATTCCTTCTCCTTATACATCTCCTTTTTAACTCATATTCTGACAACTCTGTCACTCCAAAGTTAGCAACTAACACAGTGATAAAGGATTAGAACACAACATACAAGTTGAAGCCAAGGTTGTTCTCTCCATTGTCATTGAATACAATCTCCAGACATTATTTTGCAAGATCTGGGATGTTGTATTCAATAACAACAGAGAGAATGACCAAGTTGTCGGAGTACAAGTTGGAAGGGAGGTATATAGAAAAGGAGAATAGACACAAGTAACATTAATTTACAAACTGGAGAACTACACTGTAACTATGAGGTATATATACAAAATCTGAGAAAAGAGATGTACATAGAGCACAGACTACAATGTAATTACAGGAGATTTAACAAACTAGGAGATCTATTATGAAAGGGAGAATAATAATAATTATTAATTAATTAATTAAAATAAAATAAAAAGAAAAGAAAAGAAAATAACTATGAAATTCTGGAATATGACACTAGCACCTTTTTGCACAGTAGTTAGTTGATAATGGAGCAGGGTAACCTTGGCTTCAACTTATGTGTTGTACTATGATCTATTGTCATTGTGTGGGTCACTAATTTTGAAGTATGGAGTTGTTGGAGCAGAGTTTAATATTTTTTAAAATCACCAATTTATTACATGGAGTGTGAAGACAATGTGGACTACATTGTAATGTAGATTGGAAAGGAGGATTATCAATCAGAATAATGAAAAAATTATCCAGATAGCATATCAAATCATGCTTGGGACATTGATTCCATGCAAATACAAAAAATATACTGAGCCAACTACAAAACTGATATTTCTGTTATATAGATCTAATTTTCCTGTTATGCCTAAAAGCCTGACTTGGTGTCAGAGTAATTGCTGCTTACCATTCATGTATTACTGTATTACACTATATGTATCAGCACATGAATAAATAGTCATAAAATAGAGCTAGTATGAATATGCAGGCAGTTCCTGCTCATGATTGTCTCCAAGTCCTGGCAGTTCTGCAATATCACCACCTACATGTCCCTCAACTTTCCATGTCCACTCATTGCCTTGCTTCCACATGAAAGAAGCACCTCCAAAATTGATATCAAACTCACATTCACCTGCAACACCAATGGCAGCAAAGACGTCGTATTCATGGCGTGGCAGGTAGAGCCCATAGAATGCCACCGGAAGACGATGGCCATTGTGAGTATAGAATAGTGCACCAGTTGCAAACTCGTAGGCACATCCGATGGTATCACCTGGGTTGATATGTGTAAGTTCTGGAGTATAGTCACGTCCACCGTCCGGATCCTCAAAGAATTTGCGCAAATCATCTAGGTGCAACCCGGCACTGAGTCTGTTCCAGCCTGGGAAACGAAAATCTGGATAGGGACGACACGCAGTGCCTGACAGGTCGGTTTGAGGTTGATTGTGGATGTGAAATGGGGAATTGGCGTACCAATCGCAATTATTCCCTCCATGCGATTGATCATAATCTCATAATAAACTCCTCTTTGGCCACGGATGTCGTAGAGACCAGCAAGGATTGGCAAATCGCTCATTAAACAGGTATCGCCGCAGTTAGCTTTGGATTGAACTCTGACGACGCCGGGGTTGACTGTGGCTGTGATTGTTCCAGAAAACCTTTTGAGTGTGGGTTGTTCGATGCCCCAAACTGTTGCCCCGGAATGATGAATTTGATCGATGACGTATGATGGCAATGTTCGAGGAAGAGATACAGGGTACACTTGACAGAATTGTTCTGCGGCCTCGTACTCCTCCCCTGGTGCCTCAAACAACTTTCCGTGAACGTGCTGGAGAGATATGTGAGCTTCATTCGAGTGCTGAGAGGGGACCATACAGATTCCTCTGGGGCTGGTGTCCACTTGGGCGGGGTGTTGGAGATAGATTTGTGGAGACGCTTGAGAAAGTTCATTGCGGTGGTACTCAGTACAACTCATAACACTCAGTCGCCAGTGCTGGTTCGAGTGGTCAGGCTGTATGATGCGAGGAGTCCTAGTGTTTGGCCTTGTGATCGCAGAACGGAGCTCTGATTTTATCCATGCTATTCTGCCCGAATTGTGCAAATCTCCTCGTCATATCTTCCACTACAGGATACAATAAATGGGCTTGCAATACATGTCCCTACGAGTTTCCCATATCCAAACAGGTGGACTTTCTTGTGTTGCGCCGGCAGGCACTAATTGCAACCTTAGATGACATCGAGAACAAGGCTGAAGCGCAAAGAAGTCGATGATGTTCTCGGTGGTGATGAAATGTGGGCGCACGCAGACCAGACACAGGGTTTGTGGTCGATTTCTTCTTTGAAATCAAATCTATCTTATCCCTTCTAGCTTCCTGTGACAAGTGCAACTACGATCAAGCATATTTCTACCAACTTCAGATTCGGTCTGCTGATGAACCTATGACTACTTGTAAGTGCTCTACGTTCACTCACTGTTCCCAGAAAGCTCAGGTTCGTGTAGTCTATCGGTATGTTGCCGATTTGGATTCACAATCAATGTTTTGATACATGTCCAAGATGCGTCAATTGCGCTCACCAGTGGCGCGAAAATTGAATACCAGTCCATTACTGGGCTCCCGGTGGACTCATTTAACTTTGGAACTCAAAGCTAGGTGAGACCTGAGACTGGAACAGATGGCGGCGGGGGTATGAGAACATTTGTAGGTGTACTCTTGTAGAATGGCAATTTTAGAATTATGGAAGCATCCTCCACGACTATCCCTCTTCCGGAGAGGCGGGTCATCTGTAGGAGTTGAGCTCATAAGGGAGATCCCAAAAGAATGTGGAAACCTTTTCCGTCTGGTCGAACTATAATCATCAACTTCTGAGAAAATAATGCCTCGACTATCTATGTACCAGTACCATCAATCTCTTCCTTAATACTGACGCATCTCTCGAAGTTAATGCTCCGTTTGCATAAAACAGTACCTCTGTAAAAGTTGGCAATAGAAGAATCAAATATAGTTCTCGCTTGCAAAGTCTTCTATGGTGGGCAAGAGACAGAAAGATTTTGTTACGTTGCGCAAATTGGAGACAAGGCCTGATTCAAATTGGATGCAGCTGGCGACACATTCATCCTGGATACATTAATTCGACGTCAACGCATAAACGTGATGAGAAGAGATGATGCCAATCTACTATAGAAGAAAGTAATTACATACCTTGAACAACCCAAGGCGTTTCTGGACATTGTGTTCTAAGGATCTGGCAGTTCAACGTAAATGAGAAACGATGTTCGTAGTTGACGTGAAACGTAAGACGCGGAGTAGACATCTAGTCAGCGTTGTTCATATAGAGCTCGATAAATAACTCCTTGAATCTCCCCCGGAGGCGTAATATCCAATGCCAGATCGACGTAGTCAGACTTCCGGAGATACTATGAATCTCCGTCTCTTGCGGTTTTTGAGAAGGACTCGGACCATGACAACACTCACACCGTTCATTTGCCTCCAGTACCCACACCTATGTACAGTGCTCGGATATGATATTGCCCACGTAGATCATTTCTTCGATGATTAACCCCGCTAATGGCATGAGAGAGGTTATAGAAAGGGGTCACCCTCGTCGATCTATTGCTGTTGGAGTGCGTTGAGAACAGTCCCGTAGAGTTGAAGTGGTCGAAGGTCGAATTTACTGTAGTCGTACTGCACACAGGTGAATAATCTGCCGCTACATAAGCAACCCATGTCATTTTTTCAGCTTCATGTCAATGACAACCTCACCACTGTGGATAGAGGCTATAAGAGAATATTCTATATGGTCACGCTCACACCAATGATCACACTTGCTCTCCAGCCTCTCCACACTGGTTCTGCTGTTCAGTTTCTACAGGCCAATTATGCTTCATGTAGCACACCTTCAAATGAGTCTGAGCTCCTGAAATCCATTCGCTCCGCCTTGCGAGGATCAGACACAGAGAATTCGTCTACCATTCAGACCACATTCCACCATGACACCCAGCACGATGACCGTGAGCTCACATGGAATGCAAGTGTCATCGTGCTGAGCCGCAGCGGCATTATTCATCGCAGATGGTCCTTTGATCAAGAGGGTGAGACAATCCAGTGGGCATGCCTCGGTATGCTGGAACAGGTCGTCGAATCTTCAACACCTCCAACCACTTCATCTGTACCAGAAAAACCTTCTTCGGAACGTCCTACCTTTGGTCCTTTTGCGCGGGCACAGGCTGCAGCAGCTTTACGGGGGGCATCCAAGTGGACTCTCGTGCCTGCAATTTTTGTTTTCCTTCGCAGCCTGGGCAGAATCATTCTGCAAAATGGGATTGAGTACTCGTTTTCACTGCCATTTATCGTGCGCAAGGCATGGCCCTTGTCTCCTCATGGTGTTATGATCCAACGTGTACTTGAACCAAGCGAACTCGTTGAGGCTGAGATCACTGGAGAGGCCGTCCTGCCAACCTTATTTTCCATGACCAGCCCTTTGGCCGAAGCCGCAGCTGTAGGCCTGACTGCAGGAATAATAGGTGTAACAGGCAATTCAGACAAACTACAAGATGAAGATGCAAACTCGACTAGGCCTCTCAGATCAATTCCATCCTCAGAGATGGTCGTCACTGCCACTCGCCAAGGCAGAGACTGCAAGGCTCAACTAACAGTCACAGTCGACGTTGAGCAGCGAAAGCTCTCTGTGTGGCGATACATTTACCTCAAACCAAAGGATCTCCCAGCCCCACTCAACCAAAATCGGCCGCGTGACTCAAAAAATCGACAATCGATACTTAGTACAGGGAGCAGACGCACGTCGGCCATCTATGATGGCGCAGGGCGCTTACACCATCCTTTATCTCCTAGTCGTCGTTCACCTGAAGTATCGCCTACTGTAGATATCTTTGACGTTCCTCTCTCCGACATGCCTCCACTTTCTCGTATGGCCCCTTCGCTTTCCACTACAGCTACTTTACAATCGCTTGTCTCGGGTGGTCCATCACAACGTTCATCCACAGCGGCCGCTGCAAAATCCCGCCGCATGTCTTTGTCGAAAAATGAACACAGTGCGATCATGTTCTCAGCAAATCACAGTGACACTGATCTCGAAATTCCTATCGAGCATGGAAGGATGAAAGCAGCCTACTGGATGGAGAAACTGTACAGCCAAGAAATTTCAGCAGAAGAGTGAATCATTCCCTGCTCTCTCCTTCTGTGTGCTGATCAACGTAGTGCGAGATCGTGGCGCGACATAACCTTTTCAGCGTTTGATGGTCGGTTTGATGGAATTCAAGAGCGTTCATTGATAGCGATACTACTTCCAAAATCTCACTCTGTTCATGTCCTCGCTGTCTGTTCTGCAGAAGACCAGACATTGAAAGTCAAACATATTTCGCAGTTTTCTGCCATTGCTACCACCTCCATTCGCGCCACTCGAGAGTTTGTTTGGGATCTGCTTGTATTGAAACCGGATCATCAGCTCATTCTCCTCACTCATGGTCTCCGCGAAATACCCATTGAAGTTGTTGAGAGTCATACCAACTCCAGCATGTCTGACGATTTAGGTATGGATGTTGAGACCAACAGGAACTCTAATCCCGTCGTCCACGTGATCCGCGTAGGAATGTGTTCAGTTGCTCTGACATTCGCTAATGGTCACCGAGCCCGTCTTGATCTACCCCTGAGCCCTAGTGATCCTTTGACAGTTGAATGTCTTGCTGTTCTCGCGCATTGTTTAACACCGGACATTATTTTTTTGCTCCATTGTGACTTTTTAGACAGATGGAGTCAGAAAGGTTTGTCGTCCGTGGAAGGTGTACAGTTTGACTGCTTGACGACTGCCATCTATGCTGTATTTCAGCTCAAGAACGAGTTTGTATCACAATCAAATGATCCATGGGAGTCACTGGCACAGTCGAGTTCGCACCAGGAGTTCAAAGAAGATCCTGTACTATTCAGATTGCGTCGACCGCCCGATGTAAAACCTTTCAAGCCTGTCATTCAGATGGATAGCACGAAATTTTCAAAGTTTCTTTCGCCTATGCTCTACGTTTTGCATACACTTGCAGAATACCTTCGTCTTATGGTTACTCGATTCGAAGATCTAATAAAGCTCGTACCTGTAATTTGTCGGTTGGCACTGGAGGTTCGGCCGGAGTGGGCAGATTATTGGCAGAGACTGGTACCAGATCCAGTTGGTGCATGGCCAATAGCTGATGCAAGTCGTACGTCAGACGTTTCTTCTATGATTAGCAATTAAGGACTCACTTCCTGTCACTACTCTTGAATTTGCCAATCCACAACTACAGCAATAACTCATGTAGACAACAGAATCCCTGTCTGGCCGCCTGATATCTCAGCCATCTTCTATGGAAAACTCAGCAATGCAGAATCGAAATTTCCGTGGAATGATACCTCCCAGATTGCAGCTGGATTCGGTATACCAAATGCTTCGTATGAATATGGAAGACAGGACCCACTTTTAATTCTTCGTGATCTGTCTGAAGTTTATTCACATCTATCTGATGACCAGATTCCGGAGATACGAACCAGAGCGGAGAGAGCGATCCTATTGCTTGCGATGAAGAGAGGAGAGAAGGTTTTGGATAAGCTGCCATTAGGGATTGCTGCGCCAATTAGAGAAGCTGCGAGAACGTGTCAATTACATCCGCCGACGGCTTGGCCTTTCCAAACGTATATGGCGATTGGGAGAAATGATCTTGCTTCGTCGGCTAACGAGACGGTCGAACAATTCAATAGAGATGGGTTTAAGTCGAGGAAGGACTTTCTGGTAGGTGTAACCTCTCTCATCTTATTCAAGTTTTTTTTCTTGGATATGATTGTTAATATCTTCGGCAGAATCTTAGCCAACGTCGGCAAACTGTCGGTCATCTCGTTTCAACTGCAAGAGCAGCCGAAGGTGGCGAGACAGACGTTGTCACCGGTGTTGAATTAGATTTTAAGGCATTTACAAGTATTAGGTTTGGACAGGATAGGCGTCTGGAAGAGGTGACCCGGATATTGCGATCTTCAACTGTAACGTCTATCAAAATGCCCGAACGGCCTGATCTTAGGTATGTCGTTCCTTCATAAATAGCTTTTCGTATCTGGATCCTCATAAAACGTAGTGAACACGACCAAACCAAAGAACATCAGGCCTATGTTCTGCGTGTAGCAGAGCGAACTCTCGCACTTCCCTATGGCCGAGCCATGTTTACTTTTGGTTCGGTTCCAAACGTCACCCGTGAAGCCTATACCATACCCAAACTTGAATTCACGACTCGCCTGCAACCTTTAAACATTACTGTTACCCTAGAGACCGGCAAAATCCCCACTGAATCTCTTCATTGGGGAGAATTTCATAATGGTGTTGCTGCTGGTCTACGTATTTCACCAAATGCAACGGGTGTGGAGAGTTCATGGATTGCATTCAATAAACCCTCTGAACTTTCTCCGGAGCACGCAGGATATTTACTTGGACTCGGACTGACGGGCCACCTCAAACACATGATGACCTGGCATACGTTCAGTTATTTGACGCCGAAGCACGACCTAACTTCGATTGGAGTATTGCTTGGGTTATCTGCTGCCAATGTGGGACGCGCAGACCAACATGTCACGAAATTGTTGGCTGTGCATACACCTGCGTTGCTGCCCACACCTTCGATTGATCTGAATGTCTCATTGATGACGCAAGCTGCTGGATTGAGCGGTGTAGGGTTATTGTATTTGGGGACGAAGAACAGGAGAATGGCAGAAGTGTGCTTGAATCAGGTCAGTAGGAAGGACTTGGTTCAACCAGATCTTAGTAATGAACACCGGGAGGCATACACGTATGCGGCAGCACTGGCATTTGGGATGATCATGTTGGGTAAAGGAACAACGATTCCAGCGGATTCAGCGTTACTTTCGAGGTTGAATGTGTTGATTCATGGTCATGCGCGTCCAATTTTAGGAGCTAGTAGTGGAAATAATATTGGTATTGGCGGCGGTGGCGGCGGCGTTGGATTGGGTGTTGGTGTTGGTGTTGGAGGGGAGAAGGTTCAACAACACCAGAAGGCGCGACCGTCGTTCGATGTCAACCTCACTTCACCAGCAGCAACGATCGCATTGGGACTCATGTATTTGCGAACAGAACGACAGGACATCGCGGATTTAGTCCCTATTCCTGATACAATTATGGCGCTCAACTCCATTCAGCCGAGTTTTTTGACAATTAGGACAATTACAAGGAACTTGATCATGTGGAATGAAATTGCACCCACAAACGATTGGTTGGCGGGACAGATACCAGAGAGTATAAGGGAGGCAATCGATGCGCGGAATAAGTTTCATAAAGTTGTTGATGAATCGATTGAGTTGGCGTACTACAATTTGTTGGCAGGATGTTCTTTCGTGATCGGGTTGAAGTATGCGGGTACAGCACGGCCGGAAGCGTATCTACTCATTGTGCGGTACTATGACTTGTTTTCGCGATTGGCATATACGAATGGTACGTTTCAATCACATTCTTCCTTTCATTTACCAACCAGAGTAATAACGGTTCTTCTTCAAGGGCCTGCTTTTGACGTTAGGATCAAACGCTCTGCCGCGAGAGATGGACTTAATCTGATATCTATCTCTCTGAGTATGGTTATGGCAGGTACTGGAGAGGTCAGTTGCCTCAGACGACTGAGGTTTGCGTATGGGATATTCCAGCAATCCGGGTATCACCAAGGGATCAAGTATGGCGCTCATATCTCAACACACATGGGATTGGGACTCTTGTTCCTTGGTGCGGGTCGGTTCACGCTTGGAACATCGGATGCTGCCATTGCTTGTCTCGTCACTGCGTTCTTCCCGCGATTCCACTCTATATCTTCAGACAATAAGAGTTACTTGCAAGCACTTCGTCATCTATGGGCTTTGGCTGTGGAACCGAGATGCCTGATTGCTAGAGATGTTGACTCAGGGGAGGTGGTTTATCTACCGGTGAAGATCATGTTCAAAGAAGACGAAAAAGAGGAGCAGAAAAAGGAGGTTCCGGTGACGCTGATAACGCCAACGCTGATACCCGACATGGATAAGCTAGCTTCGATACGCATCGACACCCCGAGATACTGGCCTTTCTACATCGACACCGAAAAAATCCCGAGGCATAGGGAGAATTTGCTGAAGAGCCAAACCCTATATGTCAAGCGACGCACCGCGTTTTTGAGCTATATAGAGGATCCGAAAGGAACTCGGAGCTTGTTTGCGCGATCAGGATCCTCTGCTGGTGATCCAGCTACTCTTGATTTCCCTCAGCTCACAGACACAAAGACACATCCCGCGAGCGACTTGTCCGGATTTATCACGTCGTTCTCGAACGATATTTTATTCTTAGCCTTTGCGGATCATTTGGCTAGAGGAAACGACGACGAGTTTACCGATAAGGAACGGCTGTTCCACAAATATTGTCACGCGGCACTGTTGGATAGTATCCTACAGGATAAGCTGCAGACGCTCCAGTCCCATTTGACGCTGTACCAGTATCGGATGATGAATCCCCGAAGTCGGTACTTCAATCTGCGACTCCAGGATTTGCGATTTGCGGCGGACTTCTATTCGAAGCTTTTCGATCGCAAGTTCAGCGGGAGAGCGGACAATAATCCAAGACCGCCCTTGCTTCGAGATACGGCTGTTCTTGGTGCATTGTATGCTCTAGATAGGAGATTGGAAAGAGTACGAGAATCAGAAACTTTCCTACGGGCACTAGGTCAGTACGCGAGAGGCGAGAGTGTGACTGATACGTCGTCGATATCAGAGGTTGATGTTGATGACGATGTGAAGCTTGGAGTGATGCGTCAGCTGGGATGGTATCTCTTGAGGAATGGTGTACCGGTTTCAACGTTACTCACGGTGTTGAGGCAATTGGCCCAAGACGCCCGTAAACAGTGCTTGGGCCTGCCGCCACCGGAAGGCACAAACGATATTGCTTTGCTAGACATGGGGATTAAAGAAGTGCTACATACGACTGGAACTAGAATGACTCCTGCATTTGGATCTGGATGGAGCGCGAAATCCTTGGATGAGATCTTTCAAGTTTGGGGCATGGATAAAGAATCGAATTCAACTGTGTTACTCTCAGACAAGAAATAAAGTTGCCTTTTATGATGAGCCTGACGACGCGAATGTGATTATATAACGAGGCGCTTTGAGTTCATGACATGACGAGAATAAGGTCGATTATTCCCAGTATCGTTGCTCCCTCAGCGGACTGTGGGCTGGCCGAAGGCAGATCTCTATCTGATGGGAGTGTCGGAACAGAAATCCGGCCCAATTATACAGCCTGATATGATGGATATGATTAAAAAAATTATGAAAGCCGAAATAGTATAAGATTCAACATCAGAGATCCTTCAAAGATGCCACATCCTGGCAGAATTTTGTGGATTGATAGTTTAGGTAGCCCAAGAGGAAATGCAGCAAAGCCTCACTGGTTAGATGCAAAACAGTCTCGGAGGCAGCCGTTAAATTAGGAAGCATTAATAAAGGGGCTCAACTCCACCGTCGTATGGAGGTCTCGATATGCAATACTTTGAGCCTTGTTAGCGCCCAACTTGTGAGAAAAAAATAATCGAGACTGATCCTAGAATTTTTTTTTCTTTCGATGGTTTTCTGTGAGAGACTAAAGTAAGCATTTCGAGGGTCATTTTCCTAGGGTGAAAAGGTTAGATATATAACCTAGGGATGTACTCAAAGCTGTGGAAGATGGTTTAAGGAGTCATCAACAACCCTTGAGAAGTTTTAACCCTACGCATTCACATTTGCACTTCGCCCCTGACTCTGGATGGTTCAATTGCAAATGGATGTTTGAAATGACCTGATGAGCAGCTGAAATGTTTATGCTGACCGGCACAGTTGGTTGGGTACACTAAAGAGACTGATGGTCTGGATGTAGAATGTGAGCTCAGGGAAGGTAGAAATCCAAACAGCGCCTAAAGAATCCAAGGTTGTTCATCCTGCAAAGAAGTAAAAATAAAAATAAAAAAAGAAAAGGTCTGATGGTTTACAGATATGAGAAGCAACCACGTGATGGTCAGTGTGATATAATTAGAATGATAAATTTTTCTCTGATGAGTGGACGTGATGTGATACACTTGGAACGATACTAAATCGGGGGTTGCCTTGGGTTGCCTTGAAACTAGTCCTATAATTCAGAAGAAATCTCATGCAATTTGTCTTTTTTTGAGAGGAGGAGGGGAGGGAATCAGTTTTTTAGATACGAGCTTCACATTTCTAAGCCCTTGTGATAGGGAGCAAGTACAAGCCCCTTCACCATTGCTTGATTCATTCGCAAGGCGTCATGGTTTCAGCATGGATGGTTGATGCATCCTCTCAACGTGCGATCAGACTCTTCTATATCCATAAAATTGAGCATCTTTCTGAATGACTCAAGCCGAATAGGTGTATCAAGAAACGTTGCATTGATGTAGATTATGCCATGCTTGTGTCATGATTCCAATTTCATTCTGAAGCTCATACGCCTGATCCACGGTTAGGTCGGGTCCAAGCAGTCGGTACGCCGGTACTCACATCGAACGCAGAAATTGATGTGCCTTAATCTGCCACAGCCACCTTGAGAACATTGTTTGAGCATTGTTTTTGGTATTGTGGCCACGTGGTCTTCAAATGATGAACAGCGCAGTAATTCTACTTGTTTGGTACTTGACCAAAATTGCTTTCTATTCAGTGACTCATTGGGACTAACCAGGACTATTGAGGTTGATAACAGCACAGACAGGTTTTTTAGGACGAGTAATTACAATCCGAATGTTATACAAAGCAATTCTGGACTCTAGAGAAGATATAGCAAAGATAATACCCTCTTCTCTTTACGCTGGTATTAGTAAACAAGCTATTGGGTAAGTAGGCGAAAGTGTAACAAGACATCTACGATGACAGAAAGGTATGTAAGGGAAATATTCACGAGGAAGCAAAGCCCTGGTCAGCCAAAGCTTGGCGGCGCTTATCAACAGCCTATGTCATGTTAAGCAAAATCGGAGAAAAGCAATGATGAGAAACTCACCTCATTCAAATTTTCGAGCATACTAACAGTTGACTGCCAGTCAACACAAGCGTCGGTAATGCTGACACCATATTTAAGCGCGCTGGGACCGGCATCAGGGACGTCTTGCCTTCCGGCATTGATGTTAGACTCAATCATGACACCTGTGATGTTACGATTGCCGGTAGCAAGTTGGTTGCAAAGGTCATCAACAACGAGAGGTTGGTTGTTGTGGTTTTTCTGTGAGTTTCCATCTGTTCAAAGAGGCATCAGCGAAGCATCAATGTTGATGATCAAGGAAAGCATACGGGAGCAGTCAACCATGATGGATGCCCATCCACGCTTCTTCTCAATTGTCTCAGCAGCGGCTTTGACAGCATCAGCTTTGAAGTTGGGACCCTTGGTACCGCCCCGAAGAATGACGTGCACATCTGCGTTACCACGGGTCTTGACAATGGCAGCAAGGCCCTGTTCAGTGACGCCCATGAAGGCATGTGGATTGGAAGCAGAGTGCATGGCATCAATGGCGACACCGACACTGCCGTCGGTTCCGTTCTTGAAGCCAATGGGGAAAGAGACACCAGAAGCAAGCTCACGATGGAGCTGAGATTCTGTTGTGCGAGCACCGATGGCACCCCAGGAGATACCTGTTAGAGGGATGAGCTAGACTGCTCAATGAGAGCCAAAGGGAGTCCTACAGTCGGCGATGTACTGAGGCGAAATAGTATCGAGGAGTTCAGAACCAACAGGGATCCCGAGATCAGTGAGATCACAGAGCAGCCTACGAGCGGTACGAAGACCCTTGTTGATCTGGAAACTGCCATCTATATCGGGATCATTAATGAGTCCCTTCCAGCCGACGGTGGTACGAGGTTTTTCGCTTGAAGAAAGCAGTCAGGATGATGCGATGATCAACGAAGACAGGACGAAGCCTACAAGTAAGCACGCATGACAATTTCCAAGTTGGGAAGATCTGGAATCTTGGTCTTCAAAAGCTGGGCGTATTCAATAGCTTGCTCGGGAGAGTGGATCGAACAGGGACCAACAATGACCAAAAGGCGGTCATCGTGGCCTGCGATGATCCTTGCGGCATTGTAGCGACCTGTTGCGATGGTCTTTTGGGAAGCAGCAGAGAGCTGAGTCTCATGCCGCAGGAGCGCAGGCTGGACCAGAGGGTCGTACTGCAGGATAATCATTGGCAGGTGCTAGGAGAGAGCTCGAAAGAGAACGTACACCAAGAACACGGGTGTCCTGGAAGTCAGCAACAGTCTGCATGTTGTTTTCTGGGACGGCTGGGGGAGAAACTGGGTGAAAGGAGAGGAGAGAAAAGGGGGGAAAACTGACGAAACCTGAATTTTGAGGCAGGCTTTATAGGCTGCTGGGCCATTGAACTTTGTGTCGGTAGTGGTGGATCGGCAGATCTTGAACTGAACCAGCTGATTGATTTTTTTATTTGCTTCTGATCTGGATTTCTGTGTCATGTGATCGCAGATGGCCTACGTCGACCTCGCTCCGACCCCAGGTTTCTGTGTCAAGTCATCTGTCCTGAATCCTGAGCCATCTCCCGTCCCTGCAGGCAGAAAAGTATTTATCAATATCTGCTACGACAGGAACGTTCCTTCCCCTCCTCCTGCCGACGATCAGACAATCACTCGTGCCCTGAGCGCGCACCAGCGTGGCACAGAGGATTCATATTATGTCCCTGTCGTCGTCTCACAGCCCAGGGAGGACAAGGATAAAGGTGGGTTCTGTTCTCCTCGGACTCGTCTTACCTCGTCCGTTGGCACCGGTTTCAGCTCATTCATATCCCTGATTTTTGCTGATCAGTATCTGACATGATTGTTCCTCACAGCTGGAAACCCTGCCCTCGTCTTCGATTGCGTTTACAATCAAACGGTTAAGTCTCGTGTCCTCAGCAACTCTGAATACAAATTGTTTATCGTAGGTGAGCTGCCGTGATTTTTTTCATGTAGTGAATCTCCCCGAGTGGAATCCAATGGAACCCAACGCCAGCCAATGTCTGCTAGTCTCTTGCTCTCCAAACTTTAATTTAACTCTTGAGCGGCCGGAGGTATCAACCTCCGTAGTGAGTGGATTCTCATCACCGTGGGCCGGATTGCTCTATGGCATCCGTCTTGGAAATAGAAACCCTTATTCGTCTTCTCCCGTCCACCCCTTGCGGTATCGCGCACCATTTCCGTCTCTTGCCTTTTTCCTCTTGATTGATTCCTCATTCGGATGACTGGGTCGTATGTTTCGTATATGGAGCGGCGTTGGTGATCTGATGTCTATAGTCTAAGTCACCGATCACCAACGTATGTGTTCTATTCTTGCAGTAACTATGGGTCGTGAAAGCCTCAATGCTCGGCTATTGTTGGTACATCATTCTTCCTTACGTGGTGCTGGTTATACGTGTTGTCGGTGAATCTGTGTCTCTCACTTCTTTGCAAAATCTGCTGTGGGTCTCTGAAGCATAAATTTCGCAGTTGATAAGATGCATGACAACAGAGATCTCCCAGACTCTTTGCTTACCAAAACCCTGCTTAGTCGCCCGGCTAGAATTTCCTGTATGATGTCAATGGGGTGTCTCGGCTTTTCCTTCTCTTATTGATCCGAATATCGCAATGTTTTAATTGCCTATGAGTGCCAGAAGTACCAAGTCCACTTTTAGTAAAGGATTAGCTGGTCACCCTCACGTACGCGGTACTTCTTTGCGTAATGATCTGATCCCACCCGTACTTCTCATTCCGTTTCACCCTCATCGTTTTCCTACCGATTTTGTCTTATTCTTGCCTATATTTTCGTTCTTAACAGTGCCTGCGAGTATCTATGTTTCTCTGGCCACCTTAAATTTTATTTATTTCAGCTCTTGACTATTCCTCACGACGTTTCAGTATCTTCTATACAAACGATACTTGACAGTCGTCTGGGAGACTAGTTACGTTCGCCCTTGATAGACTCTAGCAAATCCATCTCGTCTTCTATTCACGCTTTCATGCTGCCCGGCAAGAAACCAGATTTTGATTGAGGTTCCTGAGCTGGTTTGTTGAGCAGTGAACCAGTCATCTTTGGCTGCATTGCAGTTTCAGATGCTCACCACTCATCTTTGATGTTCAGGTATTGCGGACAATAATACTGATGTCCTGATCTGTTTTTAGAACTCGCTTTACAAAGGATCGAGGCTCAAGCCTTGCTTACCCTATCGAGACACATTGGCACCCCCAATATAACCTCTAAAGGAAAATTAGAGCCTAGGCAAGTGTGGGTACCAGAATGGCTCGCCACCGGCCGGCATGAGAAACGAGATGGTGATATCCGAGAAGGACCTCGATTAATTGAGGAGATTGATACTTCTAGAGGTAGAGACAAAGAAGATGAAAAATCCGTACCAGTAGCACCAAAACCAAAGGGCATCTTGAAGATTAGTGGAGTAGGCAATTCTAGTGAAGTCGCCACCAGCATTGCCGATGATGCGCTCGCTTCGACACGACGGCTCGTTACGCAAGAACCCAAAAAACCGGCATGGAATTGGAGGAAGGAGGGAGAAGAACAATTATTAGTCGTTGTCGACATCTCGAAAGAGGTTCGTATATGCTTCCGGGGCCAGCGAGGAAAAAAAAAGCTGATTCTGGATCTAGACACCCTATGATGCAGTCAGAAATGCGACGCTTGATATCGAGCCTCGAAGCCTCGTGTTACGTGTCCCAGGGTCTGCTCGTACGCCACCGTTGAGCTTGGATATAGATTTGAACAAATCCGACGCAGAAATTGTGGCGAGTATTCCAGGTGTCAGTGCACTAGGAAATTGTAGATCAGATGAAGGCAAAACAATGAAAGAGCCTAATACAACGCTCCTCCTCAAACGGCAAAGGGATTTTGATGTGGATGCTGCTTTTGCGGAATGGAGGGTGGAAGAAGAAAAGCTCGTTATTCACGTTTGATGTCTCTCCCTGATTACACCTTGGGATTTCTTTTTTTTTTGATAGAGATTTATGTCCATTGACATGTTTCGAGGAATGAGATTTCGTAACAGTTCGGACCAGAATTACGTTGTCGAACCAAACCATGTGAAGAATAGAAAATAAAAGTTTGGTTTCGATTTATTTCTTCAGCGTCAAAAGTGAATTACTCGGGTTCTGATATAGAGTAGGGCGCCAAATTTTTGTATATTGGGTGTTGCGTGCCGATGGCTGGTCTTTTGTAAGAGTGATAGAGAACTCCTTTGAAAGAGGGGGGAAGGGGGACGCCTGACTGGTCGGATATTGTCAAGAGTTAGAGAGCTATATTTAGTTCATACAATGAATGAAATTAGGGTTAGTCATAGTTAAAACAATCTATTGTGGCTCCAATGAGATTCTGATGAAATTGATGAGATTGAAGCAGTGTTATGCTAGAAGTAACCAGTGAGAGAGCCATGTCGATAGTGACTTTGGACAAAATTACAAAGCCAGGCGTAGAGAAGATTCCTGATCATCATCGAGACGAATTGATATATGGATAGTGAATAAGATTAGATGTAAGTGGAGCATCCCAGCTCCAGTCAAAATTCGGCACTCAATGTGGCGCTTAAATGTATGGTGATACGAGATTTGACTCATTTCAGTTTAGAGATTAATGAAACTTGTATAGACGAAACAGATGGACTACTTTTTTTATCGTCTGAATGTACCATCTCGCGCTCGTTCACAGAAAATGATTTGATTTGATACTAGTTCGTAACAAGATAGTCTAGCCTTGCCGGCCAAGAACGCCCAACGAACCAAACACCGGAGGCGAACACGATATAGTGGCTCCCACTGACCTCGGATGCGCTCAACCACCGGCTTTTCCGAGAAGCGCATATCCATTCCCTCGAGGCCCATGAAGCTACCGCCCCAAATCAGTGCCTTAGTTTCCTTTGTTTTATGCTGCTATTATTAATCTTACCTTCCCATGACATCTCACGCAAAAAGGTATACCATCGTGATCTCGAAGCCTATTTGAGTCTAGCAATGTATTGCACTCCTGACACCGGAGACAAATCTTGTGCCAGGTTTTACCCACAGCCTTTACCTTTGGAGAAGGAGTTAATCGAATAGGTGAAAGAACGTGTCGTGATATAGTTTACCTGCTCAGCAAAATAAACCCGGTTGGAACATTTAGGGCAGACAGGTGTCTCAACATTCCATTTACGCGTTGACGATACTGCCGATGTTTTCGTCGTATCAATTGTCATTGTACCCCGAAGGGCAACACCATATCGTGTTCCTGTGGACGTTTGAGGCGGTGTGTGAATGCCTTCATTGTCTAGGAGGTTGGACGCCACAGATGTAGTATTATCACTCCTTCCAAGGCTCGAGAAAGACGGAGATGGGATTGAGGAGTTATTGGTTTCAGGCTGGAATGATCTAACATTAGAGAGAGCGCTAACGGAGTTTGATGGCCGATGTGTTGAGCGGTTGGAAAGCTGTGGCACAGAAGGGCTCGGCCGTGCAGAAGAAGATGACTGGGTCAAAGGTGCAACCTGATCTCTCGCCTCTTCTTGTTCAAGCAGAGGGTCGGACTGGGCACCCAAAGTAGCAGATCGGTGTTTCTGGACTTTGTCAAGATAGGAGCGAGAATTTTGGGGAAAGGGGGATGAAGTAGGACTATGGAGAGAATGGGTAGGTTTCAGTCTCGGAAGTTGGAACGTGGTAATGCTGGGTGGTCGAACGGGGGAGGCCGCGCGAGGCAGTGTAGACGAAACACTATGCAGACCATCAGAAGTCCCTGGAGGAGATGATGAAATTGGTGAGGTAGAAGTTTCCCTAACAGGGAGATTGGCTTGGCGAAGATCGCGCGTGCTGAAGTTCCTTGCGTAGCAAGACTTGCTAGAAGAACAGAGCGATAAGATGATTGCACTGGTGATGTTTAAGGAAATTTTTTCTACCAGTAGGGCTGGATTGTATGGTCAGTGAGAAGAGCTGGACCATTGATCAAGGGGTGCTTACTTCTTGATTATGTTCAACAAGCATATAGGAGTCGAGACGCTTCCTGCAGATCATACAAGATAGGCATGGCTGGATCCAATAAGCTGTGAAAACTGGTAGGAGCTGAGAAGATGATACCTTGTGATAGAGCTGTGGGCAGGACAATGAGACACTGGGAGAGTAAAAGAGGACGTCGTACCTTGCGGCCAGGACCCATGACCTGGAGGAACAGTGAGGACTGCGTCGAGAGTGAGCCGTAAAAGCCGACACACCTGTTCTGCAGCATAGACAGCCTTTGAGCACCGCGGGCATATTTGTGTGCCTCCAAAGGGATGCATATTCAGGATTCTGTACAAGCGGTAAAGAGTGGCAGTGCCAGATTGTAGTTAGATAAACATTGTGATTAGTTCAATCAAGGATCTACTGCGAAGTCAGCCGTCCCATACAACCTTCAGGATTTGCTTGCCAACGCCGGCAATATCGCTGACATTGACACCCCATCTGTTCAGTGTACAAGCCGGCACTCGGCACCCTGGAACGTCTTGTCCGAGGAGGAGATACTCGGGTCAGGCATTGTCAGTCCTTCAACGACTCGGGCTCATGACAGCCGTGGAATTTCAGTCCATGTTTTGTCTTTCTATCGCAAATTTTGCAAATACTACGAGCTAGTTATCGGCGTGAAAAGAAGACCAAAAATGGCAATGATCGATGAACTCGATAGCGGACCTTGAAATATGAAAATTTAGGGAATATCTAATCAAACCCTTTCTTTCCCACTCTTCCATCTTCACTCTTCGTCATGTCCGACGACGAGCAGAACTTTGATCAGGTATTTTCTTATCATTAAGCTATGAAAACACCCTGATTTATCCTCAGGCTGGCGCTGGAGCTTCTCACACTATCCCAGTACAATGTTCTGCTCTCCGTAAAAACGGTCACGTCATGCTCAAGGGTACGTTTCTCTATTGAATATCCTCTTTTTTTCACCACTAATTGCTTTCACAGGTCACCCGTGCAAGATCGTTGAGATGAGCACCTCAAAAACTGGAAAGCATGGTCACGCCAAAGTCAATTTGGTCGGCCAAGATGTCAGGTTTTCTTCATAATTCCTCTGATTCTCTGCTTACTCTTCCTTTAGATTTTTACCGGTAAAAAATATGTTAGTATAATTTCTTTTCAAATGGTCGCGAATTGAAAACCGAGTGTCAATCCAGGAAGATATGTCCCCTTCTACCCATAACATGGAGGTTCCTATCGTGACACGTTGTGAATATCCGCTCGTGCGTCCATTGTTCCCCATCTACATCAAGAGATTCTCAAATTATGACTCAGGTCGACATCACGAATGATTTCTTGACCCTCATGACCCCAGATGGCGGTACAAAAGAGGATATCCGGCTAGCCGAGGGTGAACTCGGTGCACAAATTCAGTCAGAATTTGAATCTGGAAAGGAGCTTCTCGTTACTTGTGTGTCTGCTGTTGGCCAGGAGCAGGTAAGTCCCATTGCTTGCAGCTAGATCGTAGCCCTTATCGTGATTTAGGTTATTTCTTTCAAGGAAGCCCCTCAGGGTTCTTGAATCTCTTTCATACACTATTTGGGCATATATCTGGCGCTGGATAGCGGCTACTTGCGCTCCCTCATTAAATTCATATTTGGAAGACCTCTCTCACACTTAAACCTTCTCTTTTATATCGCGTTCCCACTGATGACTCGGGCAATGAAAAAAAATTTCATCGCAAGGTTTGAAAGTTTAATCCATGCTTGTAGCGTTTTAAGGTGACCCTAGACTACTGCACTACTTGTCAGGGTCCTGTCGCTGTGCTTTACTTTGTAACAAAGTTTGATTTTGATGGCACAGATCGTGGTTCTGATGCTGTGGGACAGCTCACAACGATCCCCATGTATAAATTGAAGATTATCTTAATGTTATTCATGAACCGTATAGCCCTTGAATATTTCTGGGCTGATTGTGTGTGCACATCACCTGGACAATAAGCATCATACACCATATAGAATACATTGTATGTGCTGGTGTATTGGACAATCACCTGATCTTGAATTATGATGCTTCATATTTTAATGAGATTTGACAATTAGATTATGCTTTGATTCATCCTTCCATTAGAGGCTCCTTTGGATCATCTGAAAAAAAAAATCTATAAGTTGAGAAGGGGGTGGGGAATCATCTCTTGAGTCAAAACTTGATTTAGCGTATTTTACCTGTGGTCTCTTTTTCTTTTTCTTTCTTTTTTGACATGACCCGATCTCAATTTAAATTTGTGCCCTTGAATTCAATGTGTTTGACATTCGTGTTCAGGGTTTTCTTGTCTTTTCTTTTTTTTGCGGTTTCATAAACCAGCATTTTTGCTGCTGTGCAACTATGAAATGGTCTGTCTGCCCGCCCCGTGTAATAATCTTTTTTTAAAAAAAACTAATGACGAAATATAAATGAATATACAATTTCTTTTTACCCCCTCTGGAACAGTGAATGAGTTTGTTGAGTTGTGTGTTCGTCGTTGATTCAAGGAGAACCTGTTATTCTATACTGAATCATTTTGTGTCCAGTTTGCAGGATGTCGTTGTAAACGATCATACGTCCAAATTTTCAAAAATTGAAAATTAAGGGGTTCATGAGAATGAGACTTTCTAGTCAGATACAAAATCTAGTTACAAAGTCTCAGATGAAAAACATACAGCACCAACAACCCATCTACAGTGGACCTGGGAAAAAACTGACTGATCCCAAGATTTTCAATGATTGCAAAGTTTTCCTCCCTGACAACCAATACACACAACAATATCAGCATAGTCAAAGTGGAAATTCACTCATAAATCTAGACACCTAGAGAATAAAAGCTGTACTACCTAATCCTCGCATATTCGAAAGCAAAACAGAACGAACAAAAACCAAGATAAATTAGAGATAAGATCATCATAGGAAAGGCATAACAAAGATCATGAAAAAATAACATATTCCCGTCATATATACGACATAGGCGTACTGCCCCTTGAAGGCATAGAAATAAACTTCCTCTCCCGCCTCAACGTTTGTGCGAACGCACTGGGTGCTCCAGAGATCGTCTCCGCAAAGGCAAACGCTAAACTGAGACTAGCACTCCACACTCTGAACTTGAATCCTAAAACATCCAGCCCATATACACCGCTTTGAAGGTCAAAAGAAGAGTAAGGGTAAGCGATATGTGCTGCAAGACGAGTAATGGATGCCGTAAGAGGATCATATGCAGGAAAAGAGTTGTTTGAGTCATCTCGGTTGAAGGAGGGGTTGAAGGAGATAAGGTTAGCGACGATTCCTGGTGTGATAATACTAGGTATGGCCCAGTGGAGGAGAACAGTCCAGAAAGCACCAGATTGGAATGTACTGAGGGGTGGATAGATGCAAGGAAGTGTAATGGTACCTTTGGGGGATAGGGGTACCTATGTATGTGTGAGTCGGGTGACACACCGACAGAGGTATGAGATGAAACTTACCTCGATGATTTTCCAGGGGATAACAGTGTAGAGAATGTATAAAAGCTCATAGAGAGCAGTGAGGAGTAGGATGTGATGAGAGTCTGACAGATACTGGAAGCGCTGTGAATTTAACTATGGAGGCCCAAATTGAGGGTTTACGCACTTGGCGAAGACTAAAAAGCGATTCTTGACCAAGATCATGCGGTTTCATCTCATGGACTCTGGAAGCAAAGTCCGTAGTCATTTGTATGATACTTTTAGTGGGGCTGACTGGACTACTAGGTGGTAGTACCGCTTGCTCGTTGATGGGTTCAGGATAGGGTGGGGTTCCTTGGAGAAGATATAGCATACTTCGGGTTGCACGGGAGCCTAGGATGTACCTTTGAGGGGAGTAGAATTGATAGTAGAAACTGGACCAGCACGACGGCCAATACGTGAAGACAGTTTCGGTTGCGCGGACACAGACTCTGCACGTGGACTTCGGGTGGTGTCAGATAGATTAATATATGATAGAGAGTGAGCATACGAAAAGGGCTGTGGTTGAGCACTGCGTTTACGCTTGCCATATAACCCTGAAAAACTTGGATTGTCCTCGAGTTCATAGTGGTCGTCGAGATGTTTCTTGATACGAGCCTGGAGGTCGTCCTTGGTACCCTGGTCACTAATTCTGAGAGCAAGGGCAATGTCCTGGAGTTCGCTTTTCTTTTTGGGCTGAAGAGCACCCATGTATTGGACAGGGGCCATAATGGAGGTTGGAAGGGAAGATGATAAACAAAGGTCACGTCATGTAGTCACGCTGATGTGTATTTGGCAGTATTTACGCGTTTGTGATGGTGATGATCACTTTGATAGAGCAGCGGTTGCGAGGGCCTGACATTTCTTCCCTCTGCGAGGTCCCATGTTCAGATTAGTTGTTCTTTTTGTGCTCGCTAGCCGAGGTGCGGGAGGGTGGATATCAGAGACAGATTATTGACTGACATCATATACAGCTTTGGCTTTTAATATCACTTTGGCCGGCCAAGTCTTCCAGGCAGAGGACATCATGGACATTTCGGCGCCAGCCGTTTCTCAGCAGGCAAGTGAATAGTGTGAAGAAGTGGTTTCTGGCTCGAATTTTCGTAGTGCCAAAGCCAGGTGCAGAGCGCACAGCAGGGAATTTTGGCTTGCAAAGGAGACGCTGGATGTCTGTGCAGGACGGACATAGTGAACAGCACCCGGGCTGCGCAGCAGTGCATGTTTGAGCAGCTCATTGCAACAGACAGTAAGCCTGCTGATCCACGGGTCGGCTCGAATGCTTTGCTAGCTGGTGAGTTGTTTTCTTGGGCCAGGCCACGGTGTCTGATAGATTGCAGCATATTCTGCGAGCTGCAAGGACGATGCAAATATCAGTCTGGCTGCAGATGTGAGCAGTCTAGCATTGCCTTCAGACTGGGATGGACCGCTGGACGTTGTTTTGCCGCTGGGAGGAACGGTGTTTGTAGTTGGAATTGGAGGAGTGCTTGGGATTTGCGGACTGCTGGTTCTGAGTAACATGTAGCCTCGAGGCATTTCCCACGCATGTAAATTTGTATTCCACAGCGTCTTTTTCTTTCTTTCATCTCTCCGCCATGTCCCAATACAAAGTTGCTCTTCGTTCAGACTCGTCCCACCCTGAAAGTATTGCTCTGCTCCAGGAAGTATTTCCTGACTGGTCTCTTGACGGTAGGCCAGCTTGTCTCCTTCAAAAACGCACTCAAAATTTATAATAAAGACCTGCGGTCCGCCCTCTCGGATGCCAACAACGACGTTTCACAGGCTGCTACTCGCATCACAGAGGGTAAATACATTACATCTTGTCTGCTGCCATCTCTTAGCCCATCCTACCAAACAGGTCGAACTCAGCAGTGGGGGTCTGTTTCGCGTAAAAAGGACAAGAAACCGGTCCAAAATCCTTCTTCAAAGGATGCTACCTCCGCCCGTGGCGAGTCGCGTGCTGGAAGGGGCGGTCGTGGCGGAAGAGGTGGTCCTGGCCGTGGTGGTGCCGCAACCCGTGGTCGCGGTGGCCCTCCCCGTGTTGGACGCGTCAATGATCGTTCTCGCACCGCTAGTCCTCGTGTCGTCCCAGCTACAGACAGCTCTCCCTCAATCCCTGTCTCGTCTGCTGCTTCAGAATCGGCAGACACTCCCAAGCTCACGGCCGACGTCAACGGCGACCAAAACAGCGTTACAGGCAGTGGGACCGATCACAAGACCGCCCAACATGAAGTAGCAAATACAATTACACCACCTGTCCAACATGATGCACCTCCATCTGCTGTACCACTTGTCAATCTTCCCCCTTCCCATAAACAGGTGCCCCACGCGGTTAAGCTATCCTGGGCTCAGATCGCAAGGTATGCTTATTTTTGTCGGTCTCACTCTGCTCCTCCAATCTTGCCTCTTTCCATAGCAAACAGACGTCCAAGCCGACAATCCTTTCATCTGCTCAGCAACCTGCGTCTGCTCCCTTACAACAGACGTCCACTCCTGCACCTGCGCCTTCCAAGGAACCTGAACCTGAACCTGAGCCTACCGGGTGGGAAGAACCCACAACAGTCCAGCATCCATCATGGGAACCCGATCCTTCACACTCTTCGCCCGCTGTAGATCTTCCCTCAGAAGAGCCCAAGCCTGAGCCTCCTGTTCCAGAAGAATCCCAAGTACCATCTCGCTCTCCTACCCCTGCCCAAGAACCTGCTCCAGAACCTACCCCTGCTACAGTTGAACCTCCTTCGCAGTCTCCCGTCCCTTCATTATCCGATCCCGCACCAACGTCAGTAACCAACCTTCCGCCATCACTTAAATCCGCCCCTCGGACTGCTGCCTTATCTTCTCGTGCCAGTGCTCGAAACAGGTTGATAGATCAGCCTGTTGTGATGCCGAGCTCGTTCGGCTCTGTTGAAAGGGTTGGGATGCAATTCGGTAGTCTCAGCCTAAATGGTGAGAGTCTATTTGAGTCAACGTCGACTTCGTGCGTTCTTTTTGTTTGTCAGCTTTTTTTGTATGCTTACATTTCCTTTTCTCAGGACTGAACCGGAACCTCCTGCAATCAGTGGTCCTGCTCCAGAGACTGCTACTGCTACGACAGCCCCTGGCAAACCTCAACATGAAACATCTTCTTCCACTGCTCCTGCTGCAACTACCCCCACAGCATCGGCTTCTCTTGGCTCTGTTTTCCAATCGCAGCAGCAAGCTGCCCAAGTGAGCCCCGCGACGCAGCCTCAATCTCAACCACCCGCTGCTCAATCCAATTCACAGCAAACTCTTCCCACTTCTGTCTCTCAACCCACTCAATCGACTCAAACCCCTGTTCGTGCCACTACTGCGGCTGCTGCTGCTTCCCCGCTGCAACAATATACTCATCAACCACATACGCAAACTCAACCGTCATCACTTGCCGCTCTTCAACAGCAACAACCGCAACAATCGCAGCAACAGCAGCAAAATCATCACCAGCTTCCTCAGCATCACAATCTTCCTCAACAAGTACAGCAATCACATACCCATCATCAGTACTCACAGCATTTCCCTACTCAAGTTGAATCGCAACAACAACATCTGCCTTCTGCTACACAGCATCAGCAACCTCAGAATGCTGCTGCCCAGTCGAATTACTTCCGTCAAAATGACACTTCGACTAATGCTCCCTATTTCCATACGCCCACCTCTGTGACTGGTCAAGCTCAGGATTATAGTGCCTTTAATAATCAACTTGGTCAACAAAATCAGCAAGGATCGCATCTCAGTGGTTTTGGCTCAGTTGATTATGGTTATGATAATCAAAGGGTTAGTTCATCGGCTGCTCATGTTAGCGCAAATCTGATGTATAGTGAAAGGGTTTCTATGATTCTTATCCACAGCAGACTAGCTTTAACAACAACAGGAGTGTGCTTAGTGGTCACGATGAGATTAAAGACCTTCCTGGAAGCCAACAACCTCCGGCTAACAATCTTCCTCCTTCTGCGACGCGAACGTCGCAGCACTCGTCGCAGAACGCGAACCAACCTCAGTCTGTTGGTGGTCAAGGCCCGCAACAGCAGTTCCATCCTCCACCTCCTCTTCCCTATTATTACCCTTACCAGAATCAATACTATAGTGTTCCATACACTACGGCTTACAATACCCAGCCTTACCCAGTCAAGTATCCGGCGATGTACCAGCATGGACCGCCTGGAGCCAATTCTGTTCCTAATTCGGGGGGTAAACAACCTGGGCAGAACGTTAGCAGTGTTCAGCCTCAGAACAACCCCTATTCGGCCAGTTTGTATCAGCAGGGATATGATGATTATTCGCAACCCCATCATCTCCCTCAGAATCTTGGTTTGAGTCAATCGGGGTTTGGGCATGTGAATGAGTTTGGAAAGTTTTATGGACAAGGGTTGGTTGGACTTGGTGGGCAGAGTGGTGGGGGAGGAGGAGGAGGAGGAGGAGGTACGGGAAGTGGGGGGGTTGTGACGGGTGCGGGAGGTGCTGGTGGACCGAGGAATGCGGGTAGTTCGCCTGAGACGCAGTACAAGTATCAGAAGGATAATGGGATTGGAGTGGGTGGTGGACGTGGTGGTGCTGGTAGTGGTGGTGCTGGTGCTGGTACGGGATCGGTGCAGGGAGGTGCAGGGGCTGGTGCATCTGGACAAGGTGGTGTTCAACCGGGACAGGGACAGGGAGGTGGGCAGGGAGGACCGCAAGGCCAGGGTTATTACGGTTCTGCCAATAGATTTGGAAGTGGTGGTGGTGCTGGAGCAGCAGCAGCAGCAGCAGCAGCAGCAACGGCGGGTATTGGTGCTACTGGGGTTGGAGTTGGTATTGGTGGGCCTCAACAGCTTCATCATCCACACCAGCAGCAAGGAGGACCTCAGGGACATCATCCTGGGTATTTGCAGAATGCAAATGATGGGATGCTTTGGTATCAAGGGCAACAGTCGTATTGGCGATAGGTTCAAAGTAATGAGAAGGGGCAAGGGGGGGGTTGGCCAAGTTTTGTCATAGACTTGATTTTCTGTTTGTCTGTCTAGTGGTGTGCTGACTTTTTTCTTGTTAATATGGGCCTACTCTCTCTCTCTTCCCCTGTGCTGAGTGTTGACTTGTGCATATGTTTTCTTTGTTCTGATTCCTTTCTCTCTCCACTCATGGTTTTGTACATATACATCTAGTCTGGGCATCAAATGTACAAAAAGGTGTCTCTGCATTGTGTGTATACGCAAGACTAAATGGATACACACATACACACACACACATACACGTGTAGATAGATCTAGCGAAAAATTCCCAAGACCAAAGATGGCAAAAAAAAAAGTTTGCCCATGGCTCATCTCCTTGATCCTATCCGAGCTCTTGATGTCCTCGAAAGTGATTATGATGCTTCGGATGGTCTTTCTGTTGGCGATCTCATGGAATCCCGGTTGCGTGGAGGATTGACGTATAATGATTTTCTGATGTTACCGGGACGAATTGATTTTCCTGCTTCGGATGTGGTGATGGAGAGTCGGATTACGAGGAATGTGTCGTTGAAGACGCCGTTTATGAGTAGTCCGATGGATACGGTTACGGAGACGGAGATGGCGATTGCTATGGCTGTGAGTTTTGGTTTATGAGTTTATGATAGTTTTTTTTTTTTTTTGATGATGGTGTGTTTTTTGGATGTGTAGCTGTTGGGTGGGATTGGGGTGATTCATCATAATCAGTCTGTGGAATCGCAAGCGGCGATGGTTCGAGCGGTGAAACGTCATGAGAATGGGTTTATCACTGACCCTGTGGTTCTTTCGCCGGATCATTGTGTTGAGGATGTATTGGATATCAAAGCGAGATTGGGGTTTTGTGGGATTCCGATTACGGGTGAGTGTTGTTTTTTTTTTATGGTTCAGAAAGTGCCTCTTTGGTTGGAGTTTGTTTCGAGTCAAGCGCTGATGATTTCTTGGATATAGATACGGGCAAGCTTGGTGGCAAACTCATGGGTATAGTGACAGCTCGAGATATCCAGTTCCGTGAACCATCTACGACGCTTGGAAATGTGATGACTACGACACTCGTCACTGCACCTCAAGGCGTAACGCTCGCTGAAGCCAACCACATCCTCCGTGATTCCAAAAAAGGAAAACTACCTATTATCGATACTCAAGGTTGCCTCGTGTCACTTCTTGCTCGTTCGGATCTGCTGAAAAACCAATCGTATCCGCTTGCGTCGAAGGATCCGGAGAGTAAACAGTTGTATGCTGCTGCGGCTGTGGGTACGCGGCCTTCAGATCGGGATAGGTTAGCGTTGTTGGTGGATGCTGGATTGGATATCGTCGTCCTCGATTCGTCGCAGGGCAATTCTATTTTCCAAATTGAGATGATTGAGTGGATCAAGGAGACGTATCCTCGTCTTCAAGTAGTTGCTGGGAATGTGGTGACGAGGGAACAAGCAGCGTCGTTGATTGCAGCGGGTGCAGATGGACTTCGAGTGGGTATGGGTTCTGGTTCGATTTGTATTACTCAGGAGGTTATGGCGGTGGGTCGACCCCAGGCGACGGCTGTGTATGCTGTGGCTGAGTTTGCGAGTAGGTTTGGGGTGCCGGTTATTGCGGATGGAGGGATTGGGAATGTTGGGCATATTGTTAAGGCTTTGGCGCTTGGAGCTGGTGCTGTGATGATGGGTGGGTTGTTGGCTGGTACGGAGGAGGCTCCTGGAGAGTATTTTTATCATGAGGGTAAGCGTGTCAAGGCCTATCGTGGGATGGGCAGTTTGGAGGCTATGGAGCAGGGTGCCGCTGCCAAAGGATCCAAGTACCCCAGGCCAACAAAAAACACGACTGTGGAGAACGCTGCAACGTCTCGCTACTTTTCCGAAAGCAGTGCTGTCAAAGTCGCGCAGGGCGTTTCGGGGGATGTGCAGGACAAGGGAAGTGTGAAGCAGTTTTTACCGTACCTTTATGCGGGGGTGCAGCATTCGTTTCAGGATATTGGTGTGAGGAATGTGGTGGAGTTGCAGAGGGGTGTGAAGGAGGGTAAGGTGAGGTTTGAGGCGAGGACGGCGAGTGCTCAGCTTGAAGGTGGTGTGCATGGATTGAATTCGTATACCAAGAGACTATTTGCGTCGTGAAAGTATGTGTTGTTTTGTAAAAAAAAAACAAATCTTATGCTTTGACAATCTTATGCTTTGACAAAAACAAGTTTATGCTTTGACAGTATGCCTTTGACAATCTTATGCTTTGACAATCTTATGCTTTGAAAAACAAATCTATTACAAAAAAGTTATATTGGATGAAAGAAAGCGGTGATCTTGTTTGCATCTTGAGGCTTAGAGGGAGACGATGCGACATTGTGAACTGGACGTTTAGGCTTTTTTGACGGTGTGCTATCCGTCTTCCTTTTTCCCTTGCGCTCTGTCTGCTTGGTAAACATGGCTTGTATTCCATCTTTTCTGGTTGCGATGGGCTCGATAAACGTTGGACTTTCGGTGCTGACTTTTCTGACTTGTTGGGAAACTTGATAACACTCGAGCTGGACGGATTTGTCGTTGTAGGGTTGGACGAGTTGGGTGAGCTGTTGGGACCAGGGTGAGGATGTGTCGAGCCAGGAGAGAACAGCAGAGGTGGAAGAGAGGATGACGGGTTGACGGTCGTGTAGCCAGGCGAGTCGGCGTTGGCAGCGGTTGTGACGATGGTGAATGTCCAGAGAGTATGTTCTTGCGCCGAGTGTGAGACACTATTAGTATGATTTTGCTCACCCTCGATAGTGGCAGAGTCATAGAGGCCAGCCAAGAGCAAAGCGGCCGCACATGATCGTGGAAAGAAAGATGAATGCCGTATGAGTTCACATGATCGTGGGAATACGCGAGTTGACCTGAGCCATGGACACGGCGGCCAGCAAACTGCTCGAGTCTGCGACGATCAAGACGTTGCACGCGCACAGCTTTTCGAGGACATCGGCCCAGTCTCTTCACGTGCTCACTGACCTCCTCGCTCGCTACTTTCTTCTCCTGGCAGAGTCGAGTGCAAAACACGCCCACCATGCTGGAAGGTCCTCCCTCACCGCCCGCGACGCCCTTGCTGCTCTCCACGACATGGGCGTCGGGCTCGACGAGCTCGAGGAGTACTGCGCTGTCGAGGCAAAGGAGCTCAACCGCTATGCCCAACACTCTGCAAGGAGGGCCGAGGACTTGAATGAATTCAAGGGTCTGTCCTTTTGTCCTCCCACAAGCTCCCCTGTAGCTGACAGTCTGCAGCCCAACTGGCTGCTGGCTTGAGCCAAGACCGTGGCAGCACACTGCTGCTCGAGTACAGGCGATACGACCCAGAGCTGCAGTCCGACAGCGACGACGACGACGACGAGGACAAGACATGCCGCTCACCGTCACCCCTGCTCCCTCCCTCTCCCCGAAAACGCCCTCGCACTGCACAATGGAAGCCTCCCTCTCATGTGCCAGCTTTTCTTCCTCCTTTTCCTTCATCCGTCGAACCTCCCCCATCCAGCATTCCTTCTTCACCCCACACCCTGCCAGAACTCCAGCCTGCTCAACTCATGCCTCCTCCTCCGCTGCCACCTCTTTCTGCTCCGGCTGGCATCGAAAAACCAGCTCTTGCGCCTCCTGTGACTCAAGCAATGACAGCATCAACAACAACCGACTACTTTGACCAAGTGCCCTACAACCAGTCCTCCCTTTCCTCTGTCCCAGAATGGCACCTCCCTACACCTCCTGCTACGGCATCCTCCCGTCGTCCCCCAAAACCTACTCCGGCTCTCCCCACACTCCAAACCGAACCCGTCTTATTCAAAGCATACCATCACATCCTGACCCACCGCCCCCCGGCTTCTCCACCCCCCTCCACTCTCTCTCGCCACAAGGTCGCCATGGCCTTTCTTTCTCAAACACAAAACCTGCCTCGATGGGACTCTCCCGATACCTTGTTTTCGACCGTTGCCCCTTGTCCTTCTCGAGTAGCTGTCATCGGTCCCTCGTTCCCTGTCGCCATCCATGATCGTGATTTTGCCGTTAATGGAAAAATAGATACGACCAAAGATAAGGAGTTTAGGTTCCCACCGACCATACCCAGACCTGTGTCAGGAATGGAGAGGTTGACTCCGCTGCTGGGTCACCAAACCAATCGAATACCAGAGTTGGCTCGACATGTCCTTCCTGTGAGCCTTTTGTCTACGTGTGATGTCAAACTCTCTGATGCATTGTACAGCCTGTTGTAATGAATCGGATAACTCGTCTCGCACACCCACCTGTCCTTTATCGAGGTACAAAACCCCTCTATTACGGACGAGGCATACCGGCGCCGTGGAACTCACATCCTGTGCCTTCTATGACGACAGAGGGCCATGGTGGTGGTGTTCCCCCGACGCCCAGTTCTACAACGACGGCTAGCGCGTTGCCGCCGCCTCTTCGAAATAAATCAAAGGACCGTGAAGTGGAGAATGGAGGAGGGGAGAATGGGAATGGGAATGGGGGTGAAGGGAATGATAAACCGCTTATACCTGATGCACAGTTGTTTGCGACGTGGGATTTTGAGACGAGGGATTACAAGGTACCTTTGGTGGCGAACAGTGTGATGGTGGGATCGGCGAGTCGGTTGCAGAGGAGCAAGGTGGTGGTTGGAGCTGATGTGACGGGTGTGGGAGTGGGTGTTGTGGCGAGTGGGAGTGGGAGTGGGAGGTCGAAATTTGGGTCGAGGTCGTGAATGGCGTTTTGTGGTTGATGATGGTGGCTGTGAGGCGTATTTTTGAGGATGAGTGATAGTTGATGGGTATTCAGAAGTAGATTATTAATAAAGGGGAGGTGAATGAATACAGGCTTTTTGTGTATGAAGATCGTAGATCGTCTCAATGAGAAATGGTTGGTTGAAAGAAATTCTTTTGTTCTGTTTTCTTGTTGATTGTTTGGGGCTATTCATCCATCAGTTCAGTTGTGTGGCGTTGATGTTGATCGGAGGATTCGGGATTGGCATGCCGATAGGCGTATCGAGACTGTTTCCGGTTCTGTTTTTCCGTTTTGAGAAGGAGAGAAAGATATGGTGTTGTGTGAGAAAAGGTGGTGGCTTTTTGAGATGAATTGTGGATGTTCTTGAGTCTCGTGATTTTGTGGGTAGGTATATAAGAGCGTGCGTGCGTTTTTTTTCGAACATGGCTTGGACTTTTCTCTTCCCTTTTGGGTCTGTTTCATGTTTCTCTCTCTCTCGTTTGTTTTATGTCGTGAGATTGTTTTGTTCTCTTGTCTTGTCTGAGCCTTTCTGAACTGCTTTGCTCTTTTCTCTTGTCTGAGCCTTTCTGAATTGCTTTGCTCTTTTCTACTCGTCCCGACTGCTTTCTTTTAAAACTCTCGTGCTGACTTGCTTTACTTTCTATTCTCGTGTTGACTTGCTTTACTCTCTACTCTCGTGCTGACTTGCTTTACTTTCTATTCTCGTGTTGACTTGCTTTACTCTCTACTCTCGTGCT